>OHQL01001182.1_pt1 | contig 9763 bp, 6 predicted proteins | sample 1578151 | NCBI WGS metagenome assembly OHQL01 (sample SAMEA3879519, study PRJEB24766) | human gut metagenome | biome: human-associated habitat; feature: feces | place: USA | collected 1985/1987 | reverse complement strand
ATATTATACCATTATGAAAACAATGATTATTTCAATTATCGTAGTATTAGCAAGTGTGGCCGTATCCGGTCAAAGTCTGACATTAACAGTTAAAGACGTGGAACATGTGGAGGGAACTCTTTATGTGGCTATCTATTCGTCCAAAGAGAACTTTATGAAGAAACCTCTTTTCGGTTTTCGGGTGGCTGTGAAAGACCGTACAATGACAATACCTTGTAAAGGAATTCCTGCCGGGACCTATGCCATCTCCCTCTTTCAGGATGAAAACGGAAATGGAAAGTTAGACACCGGTTCATTCGGGCGCCCTTTAGAGAAATTTGGATTCAGCAATGATGCCGAGGGTATCATGGGAGCTCCTTCGTATGAAAAGTGTTGTTTCGAATTTAAACGAGATACTACGGTGGTCATTCATTTAAAATGATAATGCGGCATCCTGCCGACTGTTGTCTTGTTGACCAAAGCTCTGTCTTACCTATCGGAAAACAAATTCTATTTGGAAAGTTCTTTTTCTTCTTCCTGCGGAATACGGAATGCCGTGTATAATTCCAGTATGGCTGCGATAGTAAGGCAGGCAATCCATTCATTGCCACGTGTGGTGAACATAAAAGCTCCTGTCAATATCAGTGCTAATGCACCGAAGATCTGCTGGATACGCAGTCGGCGGAGCGTCTTGCTTTTAGCCCGAAGCGGAGTATTCACCTGAGCCAATGCGACAAAACCTGCCCCGATGGTATATATATAAGGTGCATAGACCCATCCGGTGATAAAGACAGCGGCCCCTATGAGGGCCATTACTGCGCCTACGGCGAAAAGTGCGGGTATCAGTTGTTTCATTCTTCCTCGTCAAATACGTAAATGTCTTCGTTGGGCTTTTTCATCAGGTATTTTTCGCGCGCTATCTGTTCGATAGCTTCGGGATTGGTACTCAGTTCGTTGAGGCGCTCCGTATTCTCTTCGTATTCTGCGCGATATTTATCAATCTCTCCCTGCAAGCGGCTGATTTCGCGTGCGTAGCCGATGCGGCGGATCATACTGTTTTCGTCCAGAAATCCGATGATGACACCGAATGCCACGACGGTAATCCAGTATTTATGTCTGCCTATGAACTCCCAGATAGTGATTAATTTGCCCATGATTTTCTCATTAATTCCAGTTGCAAAGATAAAACTAATAACTTAAAACGTATCATTTCCGCTCTAAAACTTATTTCGCTTCCTTTTTTATCCTTGCACTTTTTTGCGTACATTTGCACAAACTCAAAAATAGAGATTATCCGGAATATGGAAAACTATATCGTATCCGCCCGTAAATACCGCCCTTCCACTTTTGAGTCGGTTGTGGGACAACGGGCACTGACCACTACACTGAAAAATGCTATCGCCACTCAGAAACTGGCGCATGCTTACCTGTTCTGCGGACCGCGCGGAGTGGGTAAAACGACTTGTGCACGTATCTTTGCCAAGACCATTAACTGTATGAACCTTACGGCAGATGGCGAAGCCTGTAATGAATGTGAGTCGTGTGTCGCTTTCAACGAGCAACGGTCGTACAATATTCACGAGCTGGATGCGGCGTCCAATAACTCGGTAGACGATATCCGTCAGTTGGTGGAGCAAGTACGTATTCCGCCCCAAATTGGCAAATATAAAGTATATATCCTTGAAGAGCCTCCCCGCCACGCCATATTTATTCTTGCAACAACAGAGAAACATAAGATTCTTCCTACCATCTTGTCGCGTTGTCAGATTTACGACTTTAACCGTATCAGCGTAGACGATACTGTGAACCATTTGACTTACGTAGCGTCTAAAGAAGGAATCACGGCGGAGCCTGAAGCTTTGAACGTGATTGCGCTCAAAGCGGATGGGGGTATGCGTGACGCTCTCTCTATCTTTGATCAGGTGGTTAGTTTCACCGGAGGAAATATCACCTACAAGAGTGTGATTGAGAATCTCAATGTATTGGATTACGAGTATTACTTCCGTTTGACAGACTGTTTTCTTGAGAATAAAGTGAGCGATGCCTTGTTGCTTTTTAACGATGTGCTCAACAAGGGATTCGACGGAAGTCACTTTATTACCGGACTTTCATCTCATTTCCGCGACTTGCTGGTTAGTAAAGATGCCGCCACGCTCCAGTTGCTTGAGGTAGGTGCCGGTATTCGTCAACGCTATCAGGAACAAGCGCAGAAGTGTGCGTTACCTTTCTTGTACCGGGCCATGAAGCTTTGCAATGATTGTGACATGAATTATCGTGCCAGCAAAAACAAGCGTTTGCTGGTGGAACTGACTTTGATACAAGTTGCGCAGCTTACCGTCGAGGGGGATGATGGTAGTGGTGGGCGTGGCCCTAAACAAGCTATAAAACCCGTTTTCACGCAACCCGCCGCTGCTCAGCAGCCTCAGGTAGCACCTATTGCTTCACCATCTCAGAGTATGAATGCTGCTACACCTGTTGCTCCGCAGGCTGTGTCTCAACAGGTTGGTAGTTTCCCGGCTGTCAATGTACGTCCGGGTGGAGCAGTTTCTCCATCGGGTGCTATGCCCGATGCGGTACGGATGGCTCAATTTAAAGAGGAAAAGAAGATTCCTGTCATGAAAAAGTCCAGCCTTGGACTTTCCATCAAGCATCCGCAAAAGGAGGAAGAACAGCGGGGAGCGGGTGTTGTCCATACTGCTCAGGTGTCGACGCAGCAGATCGAAGAAGATTTTATTTTCAACGAACGGGATCTGAATTATTATTGGCAGGAGTATGCCGGACGTATGCCGATCGAACAAAAGGCGATAGCCATGCGTATGCAGAATATGCGTTTGTCATTGCTCAACGACACGACTTTTGAGGTAGTGGTAGATAATGAAATCGTTGCGAAAGATTTCACGGCTCTGATTCCCGGTATACAAGCTTACTTGCGTGGTTCGCTGAAGAATCGTAAGGTGACAATGACTGTCCGCGTCAGTGAAGCAACCGAAAATGTACGTGCTGTCAGTCGTGTGGAAAAGTTTCAGATGATGGCTCAAAAGAATAATGCATTGTTGCAGTTGAAGGAAGAATTTGGGTTGGAACTCTACTAAAAAAGATACTGCGTTACCTATTTTCAAAAAAAGAGGATCGGCCATGCAACGTTTTGTGTTGTTGTAACGTCTAATAGCTATAATCAAAAAATATAATCGATATGAAAGCAATTTGTAATAAAGGGATTTGTGTATTTCTTTTTTTGTCGTTACTGATGTCGGCAACTATGGTAAATGCACAGAGAGTGATCACAGCAAGTGGTAAGTATATAACAAAGAATATCAAAGTGACCCGGTTTGATCAGATTTATTTGAAAGGAAGTCCCACGATTGAATATACGCAGTCCTCGGGAGCATCCAAAGTACAAATTGCAGGATCGGATAATTTGGTCGATTTGGTGGAGTGCCGTGTAGAAGGAAGTACGTTGATAGTGAATATGAAGTCACGTACCAATATTTCTTATGGTAAAGAGGGACGACTGAAAATCTTGGTTTCCAGTCCGATGCTGAAGAGCGCTTCTTTGCAAGGTTCTGGCGATATCCATTTAGGAAGTCTGAAAGTGGAAGGGCTGGATGTATCATTGACCGGTTCAGGTGATATTGTTGCGGAAAATATAACTTGCAACAGTGATTTTTCTGCCCTGTTGAAAGGTTCGGGTGACATTGACGTGAAGGGGCAGCTTCGTGCTAAAAGTGTGAATCTGAATTTGCAAGGCTCCGGTGACTTGAAAGTAGCAGGTGTTACCGGAAGCGAAATCAGTGCGATGCTTCAGGGATCGGGTGACTTGAAAGTTGGAAGTACTAATATCACATCGACTGTAACGGCAAAGTTGAGTGGCTCGGGTGATATGGATGTATTGGATATTCGTGCCAATAGCGTATCCGGACAGTTGGATGGCTCAGGAGACATGACTTTGTCGGGTTCTGCTCGTAATGCCACGTTGGTTTTGAACAGGTCGGGAGAACTCAGTGCGCGAAAACTGGATGCTGAAAATGTAACGGCTCATGTCAATGGATCAGGGGAAATCTCCTGTACAGCCACGAAGACACTTGAAACCAATATCCAAGGTAGTGGAGAAATTTCTTATAAAGGAAATCCGAGTATACGGTCGACAGGTAAGAATCATCTGAACAGACTCTAAAAAGTATTACATTCTGCCGACAGGCAAGACGGATAAAGCGTCTCCTAACAATAAACATCCATTGTTAGGGGGCGCTTCGTCTATTATCCCCTATAGTAATCTTGTTTTCTATACGAAGTGATGGAGCCGGCCGGATATGATTTCTGTTATGTAAAAAAGGTGATAACCGTCTTACACTTTGCCGATCGACTGCCGGAAGAGGTGATTGCTACGTTGTCTGGCAGAGTATCTGTATCTACGTTGATGATTGTTAAGTAACACACCTAAATGTAGGTATCCTATTTGTGAATAGATACACTATTATACCTAATTTTTGGTATTGCCTCTGCTGCGGATATCTTATACTTTTGCGAGCTAATAGAAAGTAAGATGATTCGTAAAATTGCATATACATTTTTTTCTTTTCTAATTTGCTGCAATGTATCTCTTGCGTGGGGACAGACATTTGCATTCCGAGGTACTGTATTGGATGAACAGACTCATAAGGCATTGGATTATGCCACCATTCAGTTGTTTGTGGAAAAGCAATTTGCTTATGGAGGAATAACAGATGCAAACGGACATTTTGAACTTCTTCATATCCATCCTGGGACCTATCGGATTATCATATCTTATTTAGGATATGATTCTACCGAGAAAGAAATTAAGGTTGTGGGAAATACTTCTGATATATTTTATTTAAAGCCCTCGAACATGGCGCTGAACGAAGTGGTAGTGACTGCTTCCGAATCAAAGCGTGCGACCAGTGCTTCCATAGTTGACCGTACCGCCATGAAACATCTTCAACCCAGCAGTTTCAGTGATTTGATGGAATTGGTGCCTGGAGGAAAATCGGCTGATCCTCAGATGGGACAGGCTAATCTGATCCGTATACGTGAAACGGGTAAGACGGAAGATATCTCTTCATTGGGAGTCGGATTCTATATTGATGGTATCTTTCAGAATACGGATGCGAATCTGCAATATATGCCGAGTAGCACTTCTGCCGTAAATGCAACGAGTACGATGTCAAAAGGGGTGGACATGCGTACTATCCCGACTGATAATATTGAAAAGGTGGAGATCATTCGTGGTATTCCTTCGGTAGCTTACGGTAACGTGGCAAACGGTGCGGTGATTATTCAGCGTAAAACCAGTGAAAGTCCGTTATCCGCACGTTTCAAAGCCGATAAGACCAGTAAGCTGTTTTCTGTAGGTAAAGGATTCCGGTTGGATGGGAACGGACGTTATGTTTTGAATACCGATTTGAGTTATCTGGATTCAAAGATAGATCCCCGCAATAGTGTGAAAAACTATACCCGCCTCACAGCTTCCGCCCGTCTGGATGGAAAGTGGTTATGGAATGAACGCAATATTCACTGGAATCTCAGTACCGATTATACCGGTTCGTTTGATGATGCAAAGAGGGATAAAGATGCAACAGTAAAGGAAGACTCCTATAAATCAGACTTTAGCAGCTTCAAAATGGCGGGAAAATGGAATCTGAAATTTTCGAATCATTCGTGGATTCGTGAGATTCATGCGGCAACCTCTGTTAGTTGGCAGTGGGAGAAGATGCGTGAAACAAAATCCGTCTCTCTGAATCGTCCGGCTGCCATTGCCACTCAGACAGAGACCGGAGAATCTGACGGTATCTATCTGCCTTATAATTATGTGGCACAGATGGAGATTGACGGTAAACCTTTATATGTCACGGTTTCCGCACGTACACATTTGGCTTTTCCACTGGGTGGACTGCAAAATAGGATGAATTTGGGAGTGGAATGGAACTACCAGAAGAATTTGGGGAAAGGCCAGGTATTTGATGTGACACGACCTATCAGTGAAGGTTTAAGTACGCGTCCGCGCCGTTTTAAAGATATACCGGGACTGCAACCTTTTGCTTTCTATGCCGAAGAGGTGTTGAATCTTCCCGTAAAAAGGCATAAATTGGCTTTTACAGCCGGTATCCGTTTGCAGTCTTTATTGGGGCTGGACCGCAAATATGAGATGCAGGGTAAGATTTATCCAGACCTTCGTCTGGATCTGCAATGGAGTTTGCCTACATCCAACGGATGGAATATTGCCTTTTCGGGAGGTCTGGGCTGGATCAGCCGTATGCCGACTACCGCACAGCTGTATCCGGACTTCAAGTATGTGGATTTGATTCAATTGAATTATTATCATAACCATCCGGATTATCGCCGCATCAATATGATGACGTATAAATGGGATAATACTAATTATCAGTTGGAACCGGCACGTAACATGAAATGGGAAGTGCGGGCGGATATTGGTTACAAGGGAAACCGTTTGTCGGCGACTTATTTCCGCGAACGGATGAATAATGCTTTTGATGACCTCACATACTATAAATCATTGGCATATAAGTTATATGATCCGGCAAGTATCGATGGTTCGGCTTTGACAGCCCCTCCCGAACTTTCTCAGTTGACTTATGCCAATGAATACAACCTGGATGTGTATTCCACGCAAGGAAATGGAATGAAGGTGCATAAAGAAGGAGTGGAGTTTCAGTTCGCTTCCAGACGAATTGAATCGCTTAAGACTCGCGTCACAGTGTATGGAGCTTGGATAAAGACAGTTTATAGTTCGGATTCTCCCAAATACAAGGCCTCTTCTATATTGCTGGACAACAAACAGTTGAAATATGTGGGATTGTACCAGGGGGAGAACGGGACAGAAAGTCAGGCATTCAATACGAATTTTATGTTTGATACTTATATACAGCGTTTGGGACTTACTTTCTCCACATCGGCACAATGTACTTGGTATACCAACAGACGGAACTTATGGAATGATGGCGTTCCGGTCAGCTATATCGACCAATCCGGTGAAACACATCTATTTCGTGAAGAAGATAAAAACAATATTCAGTTACAGCATCTGGTAGAGAAATATTCGGCTACCTATTTTGAGCGTACCACCATACCTTTTTATATGGATATCAATCTGAAGGCGAGTAAGCGGATCGGTAAATATCTGAACCTGGCTTTTTATGTAAACCGGCTTTTAGGTATTTATCCTGATTATACCCTACGGGGTGTGTTGCAGCGGAGAACCTCCGAGTCGCCTTATTTCGGTATGGAGATGAACCTGACTTTTTAGTAAATGAACAATAAAACAAAATAGAAATGAAAATGAAAAAGAATCAATTGACAATGGCAATCCTTTTTGCGACCATGCTGGGATTTACCGCATGTAGTGATGATGACAAAGTAAATATATCCACTGTAAGCATTACCACTACTGTAGATACCACTATCGAGGGCCTGCAGCTGACCGGTGGAACCTATACTTTTGAAAATATAAATACATCGGTTAAGACAGACGTTGCCTATCCGCTCCAAAGCATTGAATTGGCAGATGGATTGTATAATGTGACTTTTATAGGTAAAGGTACTTATTCACAAAATGGAACTTCCGTGGAGGTCGATGTACAGGGAGTACAGCAGAATGTGACTGTTTCCGGAGGATCATGCAAGTTGGAACTGACGGTTCATGTACTCAATACAGGCGAGCCCGGTTTTGTGATTGCCGAGATATTTATTCCCGGAACCTATAATGAAGCTGGAAAGCAATATAATGGCGATCAGTATGTACGCATCTATAACAACTCGGATAAAGTTTTGTATGCCGATGGATTGATCTTTATGGAATCACAATTCCAAACTACCCAAAAATACCAGTCGGTAGATCCGGATATTATGAATGAAGCCATTGCAGTAGGTTCTGTTGTAGCGGTGCCGGGCAGTGGAACGGATCATCCGGTACAACCGGGAGAATCTTTTATTCTGTGTGACAATGCGATCAATCATAAAGAGGCTAATCCGAATTCAATAGATTTAAGTAAGGCCAATTTTGAGTGGTACATAGAGTCAAAACAAGATGTGGATAATCCGGCTGTTCCCAATCTGGATATTTATTATTGTTATTCCAAGACTATCTGGGTGTTGAATAAACAAGGAAATCGTGCTTATGCTATCGGCAGATTGCCCCAAGGCATGACAAAAGAAAAGTATATTTCAGACTATGCATACAATTATACGTATATCATGCAAAACGGGACAGCCAGCAAACCCCAAAGCAAATATAAGTTCCCCAATGAATGGATAATTGATGCCGTAAACGTAGGGGCTTCCAATGAATGGCAGTGGAATGTTACTTCTACCGGATTGGATATGGGACATACTTATGTCGGTGTGAACAATACTATTGCAGAAAACATCGGAAAATGCGTAATGCGTAAAGTAGCCTATAAGGATGGTGAGCGTGAAGTATTGCAGGATACAAATAATTCTACTGTTGATTTTACACCTGCAGCCACTCCGAGCCTATTTAACAAATAATTGAATCCATCTTATTGATATATAAATCTTTATTATTCATGATGCGAATCCGAATTATCATTACGTTGCTGATTGCTTTATTTGTGGAGAGTCGGCAGGAAGCCTTCGGGCAGACTGTCGACACACTCTCCCTGTCCGATAAGGTAATCCGTACCGCTTCATTTGCGACCGGATTTCGTGGTGAGGTATGGAGGAATCCGGCACTTTATTATTACTATACTCCGTATACATGGACAAGGTTGGACGTAAATGGAGCTTATCATGATAAAGGAAAAGCATCTTTGAAACAGGAAGGTGATAAGGATACCCATATCGGGGTGGATGTTCACTCTTTCGTCATTCTTTCGGGACGTGATCGTGTATTCGGTTCAGCAGGATACAGGAGTGAGAAACAGGAGAATGTGCTATGGAACGAAAATATAGACTGGAAACTGATTTCTCCTTACGTGACCGGTGATTCTATTGGAGGTTTTTTGAAAGGAGAAACTTACTATTTCAATGGAGGTTACGCCAGTGAGTCGGGTTCTTGGACATGGGGAATCACTGGTGGTTATAGGGCTTCCCATAATTATCGGGATAAAGATCCGCGTCCGCGTAATACAGCTTCCGATCTTTCTTTTGCTTTGGGAGCAGGATATCGTTTGGGAGCGTATCGTTTGGGAGTTTCTACAGATTTCCGGCTTTATCAGCAGAAAAGTGAGATTTCGTTCCTTGCGGATAAAGGCTCTACTTCAGTATACCATATGTTGGGATTGGGTATGGATTATGTGCGTTTTGCCGGAAATCAGACCGGAACGAAGCATCAAGGTACCGAGTGGGGAGGAAGTATAGGTATCCTGCCGGTTGATACGGAGAAAGGCATATCTGCCACTGTTTCGGTCGATCGCATGTCGATGGACAAGAAATTAAGCAATGCCAATAATCTTACTTTATTGAATTTGGCAACAACGGATTTGAAAGGGAATGTGACTTGGATGCGGAAACTTCAGCAGTCGGAGCACCTTGCAGTAAAGCTGGATGCAGGCTATACAGTCCGTAAAGGGACGGAGAATCTGTACGGTGAGGCAGGCGGAAGTTCTTATGGTGCATTAATCAGTACATCTCCGGGAATGAAAGTCACGAATTGTCAGATTGCTGCCAGCGGTTTATGGGAGAGGCTTTTGACCGATAAGTCAGTATGGGGAGGAGCAATCATTCCAAGTATAATTTTTCATCGGTCGGAAACAGATTACAGTGCTATATCCCGGTTTGTTCATCTGTC
>OHQL01001168.1_pt1 | contig 9820 bp, 5 predicted proteins | sample 1578151 | NCBI WGS metagenome assembly OHQL01 (sample SAMEA3879519, study PRJEB24766) | human gut metagenome | biome: human-associated habitat; feature: feces | place: USA | collected 1985/1987 | reverse complement strand
CAAATATTTATTTATGCTGCAATCACCTGACTGATAAGTTTTACATAATCAATAAGCGATTTTGGACTATCACGGAAAATGGTGGTAAACTTATTGAATGGCGGTTGTTGTAATACCACAGTGGCAATATCGCCATTCTCACATACATAGCGGATGAGTGTACGCAGATACTCCTCTTGCATACGGGTTAGTTCCGCACCATGAATCAATGCACGATATTTCTCTAATGCTGCTTCCTGTTCTATACCAATGATGGAACGGATGAAAGCAGCCACGTTATGCTGATAAGGCTTTGTTTTTGTTTGTGCATCAAATTCTTCTTTGGATCCTAATTCTTCCCAGAAAATTTGTTCCAATCGAGCAATGTCCTGTTCAGACAACGGTTCAAGGTGGTATATCTTCTGCAAAGTGTCATCGTCTGACAGATGTTCTTTGAGGTAGTCCTCCACCCTGCGGCGATAGGTACGGATAGGGGTTATATTAACACCTGAATTATCTTCTTCAAAGGTATCCGTTACATTGATGGTAAATGTTTGTCCTGCCGTGCCGCCATCCAAGTATTGGATAAGCTCACGAAGCTCCCGTCTGATGCGTTCAAGCGAGCCAAGACTTTTAGATTCCCAGAAATGAGCGGACAGCACCTTGTTCAGCACATCCATCTTGGCCATCACTTGCGGAATGGAGGCTTTCTTCTCTTTGAGATAACCGGCTATATCCATTATTTTCCGCTCAGATGATGTGGAGTTGACCGTTTCATCAACCAATGCAAGTTGAGATTTAAGTACAAGAGCGTCAAACTTTAAAGCAGAAGTGTCTGTCGTTGCATTTTTGAATAAAGGTGAGATATTTCCTTTCATTGCCGCCACATCACCAAGAGTCAAACAGGTCATAGCTTCCGGCATGGCGTATGTTTCTACAGCTCTCAGTTGAAGGCGCACATCAATCCGATTTCTGTTCAGTTCGGCTACCTGCTTGTGTAATATGTCGGCAAGGTTGTCGTGAAAAGCCTTTGATTCCTCCTTACTTTGATACGCTCCATCCTGTAAGGCGAATTTAATATCCGTGCGAAGATTAAAAAGCAGGCTTACGATGGATTGCGATTTGGTGGGCTTGGCACCTTCGGGGTTCATCTCAAAATATTCAAAGTTTCGATAGAAGTCGAAGATTAAAAATTCTTCCTTATCTCTGCCTTCGCCAAACAGGTTCTCACACAGACGTGTGCCTCTGCCTATCATCTGCCAGAACTTTATCTTGGAGTGGATAGGTTTGAAGAAAACCAAGTTTACGATTTCAGGCACATCAATGCCCGTGTCGAGCATATCTACAGATACGGCAATTTGTGGTTGCTTTTCTGCATCAGCAAACTTGTCAATCAGATCGGATGAATACTTTTCATAATTATCAATCACTCGGCAGAAATCCGCTCCTAAGTCGGGATAAAGGGCTGCAAACCGTTCTGCTATGAATACGGCGTGCTTGTGGTTGTAGGCAAATATGATGGTTTTACCTATCATGGTATCGTCCTTCACACGGATGCCGTCGTTCATCAGCCTGTTTAGCACATGGTCAACGGTATCTTGGTTGAAGATGTATTTGAATATCTCCACTGCATTGATTTTGCGGCTGTATGGCTCATCCGGCTCCAGCCCCGCCTTCATCTTCTCATACTCGAAAATCTCTTCCAACTGTTCCCGCTCTTCCGGGGTAAGTTGTTCAGGGTCAATTCCTGTGGTCAGAATCTTTGAGTTGTCTTTTATTGCTCTGAATGGGTTCAGATAACCATCTGCTACCGCTTCGTCATATTCGTAGCTGTCGGTCGGTTCGCCCTGCTCCATGCCGAACAGGTCGTATGTAGAGCGGTCAACTTCATCACGTGGAGTTGCCGTCAGTCCTAAGAGCAGGCAATCGAAATACTCAAAGATTGCTCCATATTTACCGAATACACTGCGGTGTGCTTCGTCAATGATGATAAGGTCAAATCTGCCTAATGAGAATGTTTTTGCATCCCTGTCCAGATGTCCTATCATGGTCTGATAAGTGGAGAATAGGATTCGTGCCGATATATCCACATCACTGTCACGCAAGGAACTGACCGTCATGTTGGGCAATAACTTAGTGTAATTCTTTTTTGCCTGATTGACCAGTTCGATACGGTCGGCAAGGAACAGCACGTTTTTCACCCAATTGTTTCGCACCAGCACATCCACGAGCGAGATGCTGACACGTGTCTTTCCTGTTCCGGTAGCCATCACCAATAGGGCACGGCGATGCTTGTCATTATAATGCTTGCAGACAGATTCGATTACTCGTTTCTGATAGTTGCGGTTGGTTATCTTGTCCGAAATCTGTAAATCGGTAATGTCGTTGCGTCCACGTTGCGCTATCATTCTGCGCAACTCGTCAATGGTATGGAATCCCATCACTTTGCGCGACGGATAACCAATGCCGTCTATTAAGTGAGTTTCAAAACCATTGGTATAATAGATAACCGGACGAGAACAAGTGTAGCGTGTTGCCAGACAGTCGGCATACAATTCCGCTTGGTGGCGACCTACTGTCGCATCTACACTGGTGCGTTTGGCTTCCACTACTGCCAGTGGTGTTCCGTCTGCATCAAACAGTACATAGTCCGCATATCCAACACCGCTCTCATTGGGCATACCCTGTACTTCTATCTCTATTCCGGCTTGACGGGGGATGATTTCACCTTTATGTTCAGAAACTTTCCAATCTGCTTCGTGAAGCAACAGGTCGATATACAATTTCCGGGTTTCCGCTTCCGAGAGGTCGTTTACAACAGGCTGTGCATCCACCGTTGTAGGTTGTGCATCTGAACTTTCTTTCACCGCTTTTGCGGCAGTATCGGCAGTCTGCGTGGTAGCAGAAGATGCTTGCTCTGTTTGAGGAACAACGGCAAGGTTGCTTGGTTGGGGTGATTGGGGAATCAGCTCTTTGTCAAAGTCTGGCAATGTGTCAATCACCTGCCAAGCCAATAGGATGGAACCAATGATGTAATAGAGATTTAGTACAGCAAAGAAAGACTCTCTGCGCCCCACAAATCCGTCACTGGCGTGTGCAGCATTGTTTCCGATTTTGCGCACATAGTGAATGCGCTTCATCAAGTCTTCGCTGTCTATAAATGCCGTGAGGCGTTCATCGGTGGTGAGCGAAAGCAATGAGGCACGTTCGCCTATTTGCCATCCTTTTAGGCGATAAACGGTCTTTACCATCGTTTCCAATGCAAGTCGTGCCTGCGTGGCTGAGACCATTGGATTAGCTACTTGAAAATCCTCTGCCGTAGCACAATAACGATAAATTGTTCTTAATCCGTCAATGTCTTTTATGATGTCGAAATTCTTCATAACTCAATCATTCTATAAATTTCCAATAACCATCCTTGTCCGATCCGATTCGCTGAATGACCGTTCCATTCAACTTCTTGATATGTCGTGCAACAGTGGCACGACCGACATTCAGGAGTTTGGCGTACTCATCGTATGTATATTCTGGGTGTTCTTTAATGGCTGCAATGAGCCGGGCTGTGGTGTCTTTAGGCGTTGCAGTATCATTTACAGTATCACTTTTCGCTTTTGCAGTACCATCCATGCTTTGTTGATACTGTAAAATCCGATTTTCAAGATTGGTAGTATGCTGCGTAAGCATTACATCTTGAACAATGGTGCTGTCTTCCTGCTCCCTACTGTCAATCAAAGCCTGAATGTATTCGCCTTTAGCATCTTTGGTAACAATAGACGGGATAAGACCCAACTGTCGTTGTACGATGTTCATCAGCAATCGGGTAGTACGCCCGTTGCCGTCAACCCACGGATGAATGGTGACGAGGCGGAAGTGCGCTTCAAAACTCAACCGATAACATGCCGCCATATCGTTTCTATCCACAGATGCCAGTTCCCCGTTTAACCAATCGCAGAAGTCTGCTGTTGCTTTAGGTATTTTCTGAAATGCCAGATAACTTCTGCCTCCTATTCCGGCACTTACATTGCAGCGTCGCAATTCTCCTTTGGAGGAATCAAAACTGCCACCCATCGTGGAGTATTCCGAACCTGTACGGCGCATGACTTTGGCAGACAATTCGCATAAAAGTTCAACAGAGTATGGTTGTCCTGTTTTCGCCCATTCAAAGCCATAGAGGTATGCGTTTTTCAAGTCCACATTCATCATCTGCTCGTTCAGGCTTCTTCCTTTGGCTGCAATTCCCTCGTCAAACAACAACTGGTTTTCTACTTCGGTAACAGTAGAACCCTCGATAGCCGTAGAATGAGTAATAAGAGAGTACAGGTAGAATTTTTCATAATCCACCTGCTGGTCTATCCCCGAAGCTGTATATCGGCTGATGGTTTCTATCAGTTTCTTATCAATCTCTTTCATACCGTTGTCTTGTTTTAAGAGAAATAATATTGCATTCGTTCTGCCATCAGGGTCTCGGTTTCGGCTAATTGGTCGCGGATTAGTTCTTTTTGCTTTTCGATGGCTTCGACTTGGCTGACGAAGTGTTGCTGAAGTTTAATGGGAGGCACTATCATATCAAACTTTCTAATCATAGCAATTGAGAGGTATGCAATAGTACTTCCATTTTGTGCTTTCTCAATTTGATTCTTGAACAAAGACGATTGAAACATAAATCCAAGAAAGGCAGATAAAACAGTTGACTTAAGATTTTTCAGCCATGTAATCATCCCATCTTGAAAATAGAAGCAATCTTCGTCCTTTACGATATAGCATAACCCTAACGTTCCTCTTGATGTTATTAATAAATCGCTTTCATTTGGAACTAATTTTTGGGATTTTAATTCCTCGTATTTAGCCTGCGAGATAAATATTCCAGTATCGCTATATCCATATTCAATCAAATTAGGAAAATCACTAATTTTATAAAATGGAATACCTGATTTTGTTTGTTCGGATTGGTATATTCTTTTGCTAGAAGTGACTTCACTTATTTCTCCTATCTTCATAATCTCCCATCCTTTCGGATTAGTTACAGGGTCGCCAAACATATCAAGGAAGATAGATTGAGCGAGGGCATCAAGGTCGGCTATCTGCGCCTTGTAGCCGTCAATCATTGCCTGCATTGCATCTAACTCTGAGGTGATTAACAATTGAATATCCAAATCATAGATTGGAATAGGAAATGAATTAAGATGCCCTAGTTTTATATAAGGCATTGCAGCACCAAGAATTTTATTCTCAATGTACGATTTCCAACAGGCTTTAAATATTGAATATAGATACTTTGTATCGATATTTGAATTATCTTTCAGCTGAATGACATATGTGCGTTGATATGCTTCTATTTTACCATCATAGTAGAAGCATCTACCTATATCGCCATTACCGGGAACAATTAAATTGGCTCCTTCAAAAGAATATGTGGTAGATTTTAAAGGGATTGCTCCACAAGTGAAAAACGGATAGCATCCATTATCATCGGCATGATTTGCATCTTTTTTTCCTGTTCGAATTGAGCAAATCTCCTCTAATAAACATATTTTGCGTTTTGATTTATCTACTTTCATACCCTTATGAATTTAGCAGTTTCTTAAACTCTTTAAAGGCAGCATCAATAGCCTTCTGTCGTTCTTCTATACGGGCGATAATAGTTTCCGGTGCTTCATATTCAATAACCTCACGTTCCACTTCGTGGTAACGCTTATAGCTGAGATCGTAGCCATTGGCACGAATTTCATCGGCAGTGACAAAAAATGACTGTTCTTTGCGACTGCGGTCGGTTTCCGCTTCGAGGTTATGGAAACGGGAGATTATATCAGGTATGTCATTTTGTTCAGGCTGAGGAGTGCGCTGCGTGGTGAGTGAGAATCCATCGGCACGCATATCGTAAAACCAAACCTTGTCAGTACCGCCTGTACCTGTCTTAGTAAAGATGATGATAGCGGTAGAGACTCCGCTATAAGGTTGGAACACACCGGAGGGCATCGTGATGACGGCTTGCATACAGTGCTTATCCACTAATGCGGAACGTATAGTCTTATAGGCTTGCGCATCACCTGTGAGAACCGTGTCCGGTACAATGGAAGCACACCGTCCGCCTGACTGAAGCATCCGCATCATCAAGGCAAGAAACAGCAACTCCGTTTTCTTGGTCTTGACAGCCGCTTTCAGCGTGTGCGCTATGTCGTCACCTGCAAACGGAGGATTGGCAAGGCAAAGGGTATAGCGGTTTGTATCGTTGTTCTCGTCAGACAGCGAGTTACGATAATACAGATTAGGCTCGTCTACATCGTGAAGCATCATGTTCATGCAACCGATGCGGAGCATGGAAGCGTCCGAATCCGAACCGTGAAATATCTCTTTGCGGAAACGGTCTCCCTCTCCTATATTAAGCAAATCATCACTCTGATGCTCTGTGATAAATTTGGCTGCTTCCATAATAAAACCCGCAGAACCCATTGCCGGGTCGCAGATGGTATCATTAAGAGTGGGTCGCATCAGTTCCACCATCATGCGGATGATATGGCGAGGGGTGCGGAATTGTCCGTTTGTACCCGATGCTGCCATGATGCCGAGCATATACTCATACACATCACCCATCATGTCAGCCCCATCGGACGTGATATTTTCAATACTTTCGATGACACGCGATAGCAGGCGAGCATTGGTAATTTGGAAAACAGTGTCTTCCATTGCCTTTCTATAAGCCGAACCCTCTTTCCCAACATGACGCAAAAAGATAAACACATCGTTGCGCACCCTATCCAACATTTTGGTCGGTTCCATTTCTTTGAATACGTGCCAACGCATTTCGTGGTAGGGTACATCTTTGTCGGTGGATGGATTGCGCCACACTCCTTCGGGGAATGTTGGGTTAAGCAAAACATCGCCCGTAAGATTTGCTATCGCTTCCTTTTCACGTTGCTTGTCGTCAAGCATCTTCATAAAGAGCAGATAAGTTATCTGTTCAAAGATTGCCGATGGTTGGGTAAAGCCATTGTTCCAGAATGTTTGCCATACATCATCCACCTTTTGTTTTATATCGCCTGTAATCATATTGTTCTTATGCTAATTTTGTTTCTACTTTTTTACAATCTCTTAAATTGTGGCGTATGCGAATTAGGTTCAGTCTGTGGTAAATTGACTTTTAGCATTACGGGCATTGGAAAATCTACTCCCATAAGTATAGCCTCTCCTGCACCTAATACTGGTAAATACGCCAATGTTGATTTATTTGCAGCAGAACAAGCACTTTCTACCGCTTCTTTGTCTTTATGATTTATTAATCGGTGAACTAAAAAAGTACCCATTTGGCTTAAAGTTCCCAATGGAATATCTCTTGGCATTTGTGTTGCCAAGCAAAGGAATAAGCCATATTTTCTACATTCCTTTGCTATGGAATCAAAAGAATCTAAACGCATGGATTGAAAATATTCATCTTTAACTTCTTTGTTCAGAAATTGGTGCGCTTCATCTGCAAAGAACACAATAGGTTGTGTCTTGAAATCTCCTTTTCTTGCTTTGTTAAGTAAGAATTTAGCTATGGCATTAGCTAATATTTCTCTTGTTTGAAAGTCATAGGGAACATCTTCAAAACCGATACGTAGAATGTGTTTTGACTTGTTGCTTATAAAAGATTCAATTGTCTCACACAAATCTTTTTTAGGCTCTTTTCCTATGCCAAATATTTGCTTAAATGCTTTGTCTGATACCTTACTATATATACGAATAATTAGACTAGCGATGTTGTCACTTGTTCTTTTGTCAACATCTCCCCACATTTCAACATTACTGCCATTACTTTCATATACGGCTTCCTCCTTTAATTGGATTACAAGTTTTGTTAAATCAAATTCAGAATTATCTTCCTCTATTTCTGCCATATATTTCGTTTCAAAATGTCTAAAAGCATCTTTATAATGACATTTTTTTCTAATTATACCGCCTACACACGTTATGAATTTATCTGTAAACTTAGGATGATAAAATTTCCCATCTTCTGGTAATTTTTCGTTTTCCTCTAAACACTTTGCCAATTTAAGTGATTTTATCGCATCTAATAATTTGGGCTGTTGCACTTGTCCCGCAGGTCTGAACAATGCGAACCAATCTCCAACGGATAAACGGGAATAATGAAAGTAGCTATCTTTATTTATAATAGCACTTTCTACATAATCTTTAGAATCAAAACCTGAATATTCTCCAGTAGGATCTATGATAATAGCTTTAGCCTTGGCATTTGAAATTCCTTCAAGTAGTTTACTTGTTGTATAACTCTTGCCTCCTCCAGTAGTTCCAACAATAGCACAATGGCGACCAAACAAAGCGTCCAAAGAGATTTCCACAGGAGTTGTTTTATCTTGTGTCAATACACCAAGTTTCATAAGGCATGGGGCAGTATTTTCTTTTTTTACGCCGAATCGTTTAAAGAAACTTTGTATGAAGTAAGAAGCGCAAACAAATACTTTAGCTCCAATTGGAGGTAGTGTGTTAAGTCCACGCTGTATTTCTTCTGGATTTTCAAAACTAAAAGACAATAGAATTTCAATGTATCCTATGGGATGCATTTCATTAGTTTCAAAAGACTTTTCGCTTAGTTCCAAACGCTCTTTTTCAGGTAATTCTATTCCTTGTATTTTTCCTAAGAATCCCATTTGATGCCCTTCTATTACTACATAGTTGCCTACTAAACCGCCGTGATATAGTTCACCATACTTGAAAAAAGGTTGTAACAAAGCGGAGGAAGGGAAATGTACCTTCACTCCTTGTGGAGTTACTTGATTGATAAAACCAATAAAGTGCTCGTTTACAAATGGATTATAATTAGTTCCCTTCATTGACAATTTTCACTAAACGATATTCATCGGATTGGTCATATATTTTGATGTTTGGATAAGCGTCAACAAATTCTTTAAAAGTTTCATTGACCATCATTATATTACCTCTTTCACCAGCTTCTTTATAGAAAATGTCGCTTTCTATGATACCTGTGTCCCTGTAATTGATAATGATAAGTTGAAAACTTGGATTTTGTTCCAAAGCTTCGTTTATCATGGATAATATGTGCTTGTCACCAAAGCTAAATCCTATAACAACCAATGTAGTATTTTTCATACGTAACGCAGCTTGAAAACGAGTCATCATTTCAAAAAATGGTTGTTCGTAAGAGTGTTCATATTTATTTTCTTGCGGAAAAATCATTAATGAATCTTCTACAGAAATTTCTTCTGCCTTATTTTGGTAAACGTTGTTGCCTCGTTTTTCCCAATCTACCGAACCATGTGGTTTGTATAGGTGGAAAACTCGTGGAACAAAATTGTCCTCGTTCTTAATTCTGCTACCATCACGAATTACGATATCGTAATCAAAATGTCTTCCACTGAATATCCGTGGAATGGAAAAAGAGAATCCATCTATTATTGTATAATTCCCTTTTCGTGCAGCTTGCTCAAATAGGGTGTCATAGTTTAAGGTAAATAACTTTTTCGTTTAGTAATCTTATTAAGAAATTTTTCATGCACACTGGATGATTCGGAAGATGTTATTTGTAGATTGCAATTATCTTTAATCATCTTCTTTATTTTGCTAACGGTATATGTAATATTCCATTCTTCTTTATCTGTTTTGAAAATCGGTTCTGTGATATAATCTTTTGCTTTTTCTGCTAATGAAAGGACTTTTTCTAGGTTTTTTCTATATTCGTCTTTCTCGTCTTTGTCAGTATATCTGACTTTTTCGCAAAAGGCATCCATATTCTGTTTTCCACCAAGCAAAACCGTAGCATCATCCCATAAATTACACATAAGTTTGCCTTTCTTGTCATTCTCTCCAAAAAGGTAGGAAGAACCTG
>OHQL01001165.1_pt1 | contig 9836 bp, 8 predicted proteins | sample 1578151 | NCBI WGS metagenome assembly OHQL01 (sample SAMEA3879519, study PRJEB24766) | human gut metagenome | biome: human-associated habitat; feature: feces | place: USA | collected 1985/1987 | reverse complement strand
GGACAAAGACGATCTCCGCCGGGGTGCGGTCGATCTCTCTCAAAATGTCCTCGGTGGAGGGGTTCATGGTCTGGCCGCCGGATACCACAGCATCTGCAGCCAGGTCGGTGAACACGGCCTTCAGTCCCTCGCCGGCAGCCACGGCAACAAAGCCATAGTCACGGCTGGGGTCCACAGCAGCATAAATGAACTCGCTGGCCGGGTCCGGCTTCTGCTCAGCCAGGGCCTGCTTTTCCAGGCTCTTGCCCTGCTTCTGCCGTGCCAGGAACTGCTCGTGCATATTCTCGATCTTGAAGTTGGTCAGGTAGCCGTATTTGATGGCCTCGCTGAGGATCTTGCCGGGGTCTGCGGTATGGACGTGCAGGTTGATCACGTCGTCATCCTCAATGCAGACTACGCTGTCGCCGTTGGACTCAGCAAAAGCACGCATCTTGGCAGCGCTGGCACCGTCGTTCTTGTTGATGAGGAACTGGGTGCAGTAGCCGTTGGTGATGTCCTCCACCTTCATCAGGTCGTCGGTGAACACGCCCTTGCCAGCATTGGCAGTGGACAGCTTAGCCTTGTTCTGGGGCTGGTCGCTGCTCTCCACGATGGCTTCACCGTGGAACACCTTGCCCATGCCCTCAAAGATCACCATGATGCCCTGACCGCCGGCATCCACAACACCGGCTTTCTTCAGCACCGGCAGCAGGTTGGGGGTATCCTCCAAAGCCTGCTGGCCAGCTTCCAACACCACGTCCCACAGTGCGGCCACGTCCTCAGCAGAAGCCTCGGCGGCCTTCTCGGAGGCAACGCGGGCAACGGTCAGGATGGTGCCCTCGGTGGGCTTCATCACAGCCTTGTAGGCACCTTCCACGCCCTTTTTCAGCGCGGCAACGATATCCTCGACCCCGGCAGTCTTTTTGCCGTCCAGCGCCTTGGAGAAGCCGCGGAACAAAAGGCTGGTGATAACGCCGGAGTTGCCGCGGGCGCCCCGCAGCATAGCGGAGGCGGCAGTCTTGGCAGCCTCCGACACGGTGCAGTCGTCGGGCAGAGCTTCCAGCTCGCGCACGGCGGCGCCAACGGTCATGCCCATGTTGGTGCCGGTATCACCGTCCGGGACAGGGAAGACGTTCAGTTCGTCCACGCGGGAACGCTGATTGTTGATGTTGTTTGCGCCGGAGATCATGGCGTCGCGCAGGATTTTACCAGAAATCATGTTTTCCACTCCTTGAATTTTCCCGGAACGGGCCCCGGGGCTAGTTTACGCGCAATGGCAGGCAAAACGCGGCCTTGCAGTCAAGCAACTACATCGTCCACCGATACGATCACGCGGGCGACCTTCAGGCCGGTGGCCTGCTCCAGCTCATCCTTGACCCGGTGCGAGATCGCACGGGCGGCGGTGGAGATGTTTAACCCATAGCTGACAGCGATGTGCAGCTCGATCACAAGGCGGCCGTCTTCCTGGGTGACGCGCACACCCTTTTCCGGGCGGTCAGCGCGGTGCACCATGCTCTTGACGGCGTCGGTCATGTCACGAGGGACCATGGCGGCCACACCGTAACATTGTTTGGCAGCCTCACCGACCAGGGTAGAAAAATACTCGGCGGAAAAACTGACATCCCCCAGAGGGAAACGGGAAGTGATCATAGTCGCTCTGCTCCTTTATCTTTTGATTTTGGCGCATCCGATGCCCCAGCAAGGGGATCTGTGCGCGGGAGACCAGACCCATTATACAACGGAAGCTCCCGGTTGTACAGCATAATTTGCCCCGGCAGCACGGAAACGCACCGCATACTTTGCGCAATTTTTACAAAACACAGGGGGTATACTGGTGCTGCCTGACACGTCGGAAGGACCGGTGGGCCTGGGTTACAAAACAGGTGTATACACCCGCTGCTTATAGTATAGCACAAAAAAGTGGCCTGTGCAGTGTTTTTGCGCATTTTTTGCGAAGAAGCCGCGAAGGGACTGTGAATAAACTATAAAAATTGCGGGGACCGTATTCCTTTCTCTGTGGGAAAGTGCTAAAATTAGGGTAGAGACCAGCTGCCTTGTGCGGGCAGCGTCAGATAGAAGGTCCCGGTGCAGGGCAGAGAAACAGGCTGCTCTTGCTCTGCTGCGGCCCAGAACGATCGAGTAGGAGAGCTGTATTTCATGAATATTCTGTTTTTTTTGTCTCCCAAGCAGGATCTGATGTATGTCTATGATGACTTCACCCTGCGTCAGACGCTGGAAAAGTGGGAAAAAAACCGCTATGCGTCCATCCCCATGCTGAATCGCCGTGGGGAGTATGTAGGCACCCTGACCGAAGGGGATATCCTCTGGGGTCTGAAAAAGTTCCATGGACTGGACCTGGAAGCAGCAGAGGATGTGCCGATCTCCTCGTTCCCCCATAAGCGGGATTATAAAGCGGTAACAGTCACGACCAGCATGGATGAGCTGATCGAAGCCGCCATGAACCAGAACTTTGTCCCGGTGGTGGATGACCGCGGGATGTTTATCGGGATCGTCCGCCGCCAAGCGATCATCCGTTACTGCTACGATAAGTCCCGGGGGCAGAAATGCGCCGACCTTTCCAAAAAGGAGCCTGTACTGGCAGGAAGCCCTAACTGACCCCTTTGCTACGATGTCCATATAACGATTATAAAGATACCGCTCTGCACGGATAGGCAGGGCGGTATCTTTTTTGCGGAATTTTATGGGGGAACAGTCCTGTTTATAGTACAGAATATGTGCGATAATGGTATTGTCAGCTACTACAGGATGATTTGAAGCGGGGAGGTACGATCATGAAAGAAATCGAGCTGCGTTCCATTGGGGGACATGTGGAAGTGTATAGTGAGGCGGGGGTGTTCCTTTTCTCGGCGGACACGGTGCAGGAAGCGCTGCAAGAGCTGGAACAGCCGTAAGCGGCGCCGTTTTTGCGGGATCGGGCATAAAGTGTGGGGGAAAGACGGATTCTTTGTCGAAAAATGCTTGTTGGAAGCGGTACAAAGGTGATATAATAAAAAAAGTCTGCGTGCTGTGCACACAGAGTAAAAACAAGCAGCTTTCTTCCATGCTTCCGTACTCCTTTGCGGTAAAGGCTTGCATGGCGGCTGCAAAAATTAGGAGTTCGTTAGGTTATGGAGATCTCACATATCACATCGCTTCTGGGCGGCATAGCGCTGTTCCTGTATGGTATGTCCATCATGGGTGCCGGGCTGGAGAAGCTGGCGGGCGGCCCGATGCAGAGCATCCTGCAGCGGCTCACATCTTCCACGATCAAGGGCGTGATCTTTGGCACCCTGATCACGGCGGTCATCCAGTCCTCGGCTGGTACGGTGGTCATCTGCGTGGGGCTGGTCAACTCCGGCATTATGACCCTGAGCCAGTCGGTGGGCGTCATCATGGGCGCAAACATCGGCACCACGGTTACCGGTCAGCTGATCCGCATGGCGGACATCTCCGGCGACAGTCTGCTGCTGACTCTGATGCAGCCCAAGACCTTTGCGCCGGTGGTGGCTTTTGTAGGCTGCATTTTTTATGTGTTCCTGCGGGGGGCCAAACGCAAGAATCTGGGTCAGATCATGCTGGGTTTCGGCATCTTGTTCACCGGTATGAGCCTGATGGATGCAGGTGTGGCTCCTCTCAAGGAGTCTCCGGCGTTCCAAAGCCTGTTTGTCAGCATGAAAAACCCGCTGCTGGGTGTGCTGGTGGGTCTGGTGGCTACGGTGCTGATCCAGTCCTCCTCGGCCTCGGTGGGTATTTTGCAGGCGCTGTCCAGCACAGGACTGGTCACCTTCGGCTCTGCGATCCCCATTATCCTGGGCGCACACATCGGCACCGCATTTACGCCGCTGCTTACCATCGGCGGCTCCTCCAAGGATGGCAAGCGGGCTGCCTTTATCCATCTGTATTTCAATGTGGTGGGCAGTGTGACGATGCTGGCGCTGATCTATGCAGTGCAGGCGCTGTTTGGGGTGCTGCCCTGGGACGATGTGATGACCAAAAGCTCGATCGCCAATATCCACACTCTGTCCAGTGTGGCGGCTATGCTTTTGCTGCTGCCGTTCAGCGGTCTGCTGCTGCGGCTGAGCCAGTTCACCGTTCCCTCTACTAAGGAGGAGGTGCAGGAGCTGAGCATGCCGGTGCTGGACGATCGTCTGTTCAAAAGCCCGGCAGTGGCTTTGAAGCAGGCCAAGAGCGCAGTGGTGCGCATGGGCGGCCGCGCAGCCCGGAACGTGGGGCTGGCAACCCCGCTGCTGGTGCAGATGGACGAGGATACCGTCAGCGCCATCGACCTGCGGGAGAACCTGATCGACCGTATGGAGGTGGAGATCTCCAACTATCTGGTGCGCCTGGCGGACCGGGAGCTGGGCGATGAAGAAAACCATGCGGTGACAGAGCTGCTGAACTTTGTGACAGAGTATGAGCGCATTGGAGATTACGCTGTAAATATCAAAGAAAAGGCGCAGGAACTAAACGAAAAAGAGCTGAGCTTCAGCCCCAATGCGCAGAACGAAATGGCTCTGCTGGATGCCGCACTGGAACAGATCCTGGCTTTGACCAATGAGGCGTTTGAGCAGGGGGAAATCGCACTGGCACAGCGGGTGGAACCGCTGGAAGAGGTCATCGATATTATGGTCGAGCGTCTGCGGAGCCAGCATATCAAGCGTCTGCGGGATGGTGTGTGTGCCATCGATACAGGCGTGATCTTCCTGGATGTGCTGAACAATGCCGAGCGCATCTCGGATCACTGCTCCAATATCGCTGCACGGCTCATTGGTGCAGAGGGCGGGGTGGACTACGACTCCCACACGCTGAAAAATATGATGCACCATAATCCAAGCGGTCAATATCTGGTGGAATACGAGCGCTGCCGCAAGGCGTACTTGGTACCGCTGGAGACGATGGAAGCCTGAGCGCCCTTGCCCGGCGGCGATTTGCAAAACGGACGGATTCAGGCGCCCAGATCCTCCAGCAGCCGATCCACTGCCGCAGCGGTGGGCAGGTGCAGCCCTTGTTTGATGCGCAGCGCATCGGTCTCAGGCAGAAGATTGGTGTATATGCCGGTCAGCGCCAGACGGCGGGTGGGTCTGCCCTGGGCATCGCAGGCATAAACAGCCACCTGCCCGCCATCGTCCCTTAAATAATAGCCCCCCTCAGCAGATCCCGGCTGTGCCTGCGTCTGCTGGCTGGGCAGGTCAGGCAGCGCTTCTTGCGGGGCAGGGGAGCGCAGCTGGGGCAGGCTGATCCAATAAAGACTGAATACGATGGCAAACACGCATAACCCGTAAAATAGGCACAGGCCGACCTTCCGCATAGAAAAAAGCTCCTTTCTTTGCCGGTAAAACTAACGGCAGTATGTGCCAAAGCGGGGCACTTCAAACAGAAAAACAGAATTTTCACACCCGGGCGCTGTACTTTGCTGGGGAAGTTGTGCTATACTACTGTCATCTGGTGTGTATCTGAAGGCTCAAAACTGCCAGGCTGGGGCGGGCTGCGTCCCAGCCTTGTGGGCTGTCAGGCCCATGTTTTCTGGCATCATCAAGGCCAAAACCATCTGGTTAGGAGGCGGTACCCATTTCGGACAAGGAAATCAGAAAGATCCATCGGGACGCGGCGGTGCAGCCGGGGCGTCCCGCATCGCAGCGCAAGCTGAAAACGGGCGCACAGCGCAAAAAAAATACAGACGAGCCCCAAAAGTCTCCGCGCCCGCCCAAGAAGGGACAGCCGGTGCTGCGGTTTATTGGCCGCGCCATCGTTACGATGTTCTGTGTGGGCATCATGCTGGGCAGTGCACTGGCGGTGGGCGCTGTGTACTATGTGGTGCAGGCTACCGCCAATGACGGCGACCTGCTCAACCTGGACAATATCGAGCTGAGCCAGTCCAGCGTCGTTATGGCGACCGACCGGCAGACCGGTGCGCAGGTGGAGTATGCAGTGCTGCGCTCCTCCAACAGCCACCGTGTCTGGGCAGACCTGGAGCAGATCCCCCGCAACCTGCAGTATGCTTTTATCTGCACGGAGGATAAGGATTTTTATACCGAGCCGGGCGTCAACTTCAAACGCACCATCGGTGCAATGATCAACGAGTACATCCTGCCGATCTACAGCTCAAAGCAGGGCGCATCCACCATCGAGCAGCAGCTGATCAAAAACCTGACGGACGATGACAGCTCCAGCGGCATCCAGGGTGCGCTGCGCAAACTGCGAGAGATCTATCGTGCGCTGTGCCTCAGTCGGGCTTATTCCAAGGAGACCATCCTGGAAGCCTATCTGAACACCATCAGCTTTACCGGTACGATCCAGGGTGTGCAGACGGCGGCTAACGAGTATTTTAATAAGGATGTCAGTCAGCTGACCCTGTGGGAGTGTGCTACGATCGCTTCCATCACCAAAAACCCCACCAACTATAACCCGTATACTAACCCCGAAAACCTGATCAACCGCCGTAATTTCCTGATGTACAATATGTGGCAGCAGGGGATCATTACGGAACAGGAGTATCGGGACGCCGCAGCACAGCCTTTGGTGCTGGCGGAAGAGGACGCTTCCCGCAATAAAGCTGCCTCTACGACCTCCTATTTTACCGATGCCTTGTTCAATGAAGTGGTCAAGGACATCATGGTCAAGGAAAACGTCGAGGAGTCGGTGGCGCAGAAGATGCTGTACAGCGGCGGCCTCACCATCGAAGCCACCGTGGACCCCAAACTCCAGCGGACGATGGAGCAGCTGATGCGCAATGAGGGGGATGCCTACTTCCCGGCTGGTTGGCATGAGGAAGAGGTCACCTCCATCTCGGAGGATGACCAGCAGGTTTTCAATGAAGATGGCACCCCCAAGACCCGCACGGCGGAGGATGGAACGGTCTATTATTACCGTAATGTCCGCACCCAGGCAGCTATGGTCACTTTGGACTATGACGGCAACGTGCTGGCTATGGTGGGCGGCTTGGGCGAAAAGACCAAGAGCCTCTCGCTGAACCGCGCCTATGATGTGACCCGGCAGACCGGCTCGGTCATCAAGCCCATCGGTGCCTATGCACTGGGCATCGAGTATGGTCTGGTGAACTGGTCTACCATGCTGAACAACTCCCCCTTGTACCTCAAACAGGATATGATCATCCGGGATGAGGATTACTGCCGCCGCAATGGCCTGATGGGGATGTCGGATAAGCAGCTCAAGGCTTACCCCAATGCATGGCGCAGCTGGCCCAAGAACTATGGCAACAACTATGGCGATAACACGGATGTGCCTTTGTGGAACGGCTTGGCCCGCTCTCTGAACACCATCGCCATCCGTGTGGGCGACCTGGTGGGCGCAAACAACATCTTCCAATTTGCGTATAATACCTTGCAGCTGGATACGCTGGACCCCACCAATGACGTGGGTCTGGCCCAGATGGTCATGGGCAGCCAGACCCGTGGTGTGACGCCTATGGCACTGGCAGCTGCATTCCAGATCTTCTACGACGGACAGTATACCACACCGCATCTGTACACGCGCGTGCTGGATCGGGACGGCAACATCTATCTGGAGGACAACTCTACCAGCTACCAGGCGCTGACTCCGCAGACGGCTTATGTGATGAACCGCCTGCTGAAGAATGTCCTGTACTCCAACGTGGGTACCGCCGGCGGCCGCTACCCTAATTCCAATGGGATGGAATCCTTTGGTAAGACGGGCACCGCCAGCGATGAAAGGGATCTCTGGTTTGTGGGCGGCACCCCCTACTATGTCACTGCAGTCTGGTGGGGATACGATGCACCCTATGATATGACCAAGACCCTGTCCAAGTCCCAGGCAAAGACCCGCACCTGTGTCGCTGCCTGGAAAGCATTCATGGAGCAGGCGCAGGCAGACCTGCCCTACAAAGCCTTCCCCAAGTCGGATGGCGTAGTGGAGCGCAGCTACTGTACCCAGAGCGGTCTGCTGGCCAGCGGGTCCTGCCCCAGTACAGCGGTGGGCTTCTATCGGGCGGATGATCTGCCGGATGTGTGCAATTATGCGCATAGCGCACCGGTCCTGACCATCCCGGAGGATACCAGCGCTTTGGATACGGATTGACCGTGAGACGTGGACAGTTGCCCTTCCTCAAAAATCATACTCTTAAAGGGGATAGAGGAACCAAACCGGCCAACAGAGTGCAGTACTTTACAAGTCAAAACTGGACAAATTGACAAAATCGCATCCGGCCTCTTGCAATGCAGGGGGCCGGATGTTATTCTATGTCTTGTAAGAACATTTGTAGTTGCGAGGTGAACAAGTTGGAGCGTCAATTTTATCTTGTCGATGCACAGGTGCTGCCGGAGGTGTTCCTTAAGGTAGTGGAAGCAAAAAAGCTGCTGGCCGGCGGCCGCGCACGCAACATCACCGAGGCAGTGCGCTGTGCGGGGCTGTCCCGCAGTGCGTTCTACAAGTACAAAGACTGCATTTTTGATTCGGAAAACGGCCGTGAAATGGCCACCGTAATGGCTACCTTGCGGGACGAGACCGGTGCGCTGCAGTCCCTGCTGGCAGGCATCAGCGAGGCAGGGGCCAGTATCGTTACCATCAACCAGTCCACCCCGGAAAACGGCGCCGCTCTGGTGGCGGTGACCATCCGCACGGATACGATGCAGATGTCCCCGGAGGCACTTACAGACAAGTTGTCCCGTCAGCACACAGTGGTCAATGTGCGCTGCGGCTATCAGCTTTAAGCGGCAGCTTGCATCTTAGCTGGGGCGCAGCTGGCAATGCTGCCCCGGCTGCATGATTTTATAGAGTTGAGAGGGAGAACGTATGGCTAAAATCGCAATTTTGGGCTTTGGCACGGTGGGCAGCGGCGTGTATGAGGTACTGCGGCGCAACGCGGCAGGCGTCTCCCGCCGGGCAGGGGAGCCGGTAGAGGTCAAGTATATCCTGGATGTAAAGGACTACTCGGACCGTCCGGATGCCCACCTCTTTGTCAAAAATATCGATGTGATCCTGGCAGACCCGGAAGTCCGGGCAGTGGTGGAGACCATTGGCGGCACCCGGTTTGCCTATCCCTATGTAAAAGCCTGCCTGGAAAGCGGCCGCAGTGTGGCGACCTCCAACAAAGAAATGGTGGCCACCTATGGGCGGCGGCACCCCCATCATCACCCCCATGCACCAGTGTCTGGCCGCCAATGTTATCACGCAGGTACAGGGCATCGTGAATGGTACCACGAACTTTATGCTCACCAAGATGGCCCGGGAAGGCATGGATTTTGACGCCGCCCTCAAGATCGCCCAGCAGCTGGGATATGCAGAGACCCGGGACCCCGGCGACGATGTGGACGGCCGGGATGCCTGCCGCAAGATTGCGATCCTTTCTTCCATGGTCTGCGGACACCATATTTATCCCCAGAACATTCCGACCCGGGGCATCCGGGATATCACCAGATCGGATGTGGAGTCCGCTGCCAAACTGGGCTGCGTCATCAAGCTTATTGCATGGATGAAACGCCTGCCGGAGGGGGGCGTAGCTGCGGGTGTGGAACCGTGTCTGGTCCCCAATGCCAATCAGCTGGCGGGCGTGGATGATGTGTTCAATGCAGTGCTGGTCAAGGGGGATATGCTGGGCGACGTGATCTTCTACGGCAAGGGGGCAGGTAAGCTGCCCACTGCCAGCGCTGTGGTAGCCGATGTGGTGGATGCGCTGAAGGATGGCGCCAAGGTCCACGATAGTCTGTTCTGGCAGCCTGCGGAACCGGTGGAGGGTATGCTCACCGATCCGGCTTCCGCCGCATACTATGTGCGTGTGGAAGGGGCAGCTCCGGCCGTGGTGCAGGCTATTTATGGCCCGGGATGTTTGGTGGATGAGCACTACGATGGCTGTGCATATTTTGTGGAGCAGATGGACGATG
>OHQL01001163.1_pt1 | contig 9844 bp, 8 predicted proteins | sample 1578151 | NCBI WGS metagenome assembly OHQL01 (sample SAMEA3879519, study PRJEB24766) | human gut metagenome | biome: human-associated habitat; feature: feces | place: USA | collected 1985/1987 | reverse complement strand
AACTTTGTGTTGTTACGTTATTGATTGATTTTATTATTATATATTTGCCAGATACCGATTTCTGTACAAGCATCTATTAATAACCGATTCTTGTATATACAAAAACAGATGTCCGTATTGGGCATCTGTTTCGCATTTATACACTATTCATAGTCTAAACGATTTCTCCGTACTGCGTACTCTCGAAATCGTAACGCCCATTCGCATTCCGGACTATCGTCCTACTTGCTCATGTTCGTTTACTTCCCGCATAAAAAGCCCTTCTTGACAGCAAGCTGTCCGAAAGGGCTTTTCATGGGTAAGTTTATTCTATCAAATGATTTCCACTCTCTCAAAATACCGGATCAGAATATCCGCGCAGTTCTCGATTCCCAGCTTAGTGGTATCCAGGATCATGTGGTAGTTGTTCACATCGCCCCACACCTTACCGGTATTCTCATAATAATAGGCGGCGCGTTCTGCATCATTTTTCTCAAGCATTTCCTTCGCCTCATCGTGGGAAAGACTTTCCTTCTTCATGATACGTTCGATACGATCTTCCTTATCTGCGCACACATACACGTTAAATACATTCGGCTGATCCTTCAGGATCTCAGATGCGCAGCGTCCCAGAATAATACAGGGATGTTCCGCCAACCCCTTAATAACCTCCGCTTCCGTAGCATAACTGTCATCATCCAGCTCATGCTCTATGTACGCCTTATCATACACCGGCACCCCCAACTTCTCAGACAACTCCTGTGCGATCAGACTGGCTCCTGTTCCGAATCTTCGGCTGATAGTAATTACAAGGTTCATCGTAAGCACCTCCTTTGTAAGGTACTCTCATTTTATGATAAAGACTCTGAATTTGCAAGAGGGATGTCTACAAAAGCTTCTGCTCTATCTGATACAGTTTCTCACCTGTCGCCCGCATGCTGTGTTCCTCCGCCAGTGCCCTGCCTGCCCGGATTCTGCGTCTTACTTTTTCCCGCGGTTCTTCATACAAGATGTCTCGGACTGCCTGCTCGTAGGAATCCAGATTGCTGGCTTTGCGCACCTGCTCGCCGTCGGTAAGCCACCCTTCATACACCGGAATGTCTCTCACGATCACAGGAATCTCACAGGATAATGCCTCCAATACCACGATTCCTTCCGTCTCTTCATAACTGAAAAAAGCAAATGCATCCGCACCACAGTACGCATCCCGCAGGATCCCGGACGATTGGAAACCGGCAAAGATCACATTTTCCGGCTTCTCTGCCACAGCCTTTTTGATCTCTGCCGGAATCAACGCATTGTTCCCGCCCCCAAACCATAGAAAAATAATGTCTGGCATCCTTTTTGCCATTTCCAGAAAATCCTCGATTCCTTTTCTGTGAATCAGATGCCCGGCGGATATCACGACCTTTTTATCCACAGGAAGATGAAAAAATATCCGGAATCGTCCACCTGCCTGCTCTGTTTTGTGGAAAAATTCAGTGTCCACACCATTGGTCAGTGCATAAATCTCCCGATGCAGATCATATTTCATTAACAATTTCCGTGAGTATTCCGTTGGTGTGATAACCACATCTCCCTGTCTATAACAATGGCGGATCCATTTTTTGAATAAAGGAGCCGCCAGATTGGAACCGATAAAAGAATTCTTAAAATCTTCCATGGTGGAATGTCCGTAATAGACGACCTTTTTCCCCTGCCGTCTTGCCCGCCGTGCCATCAGCGGCGAATCAGGCAATACAGTATTGATCTGTACGATATCCGCCTCTTTCCAGACGTCCGTCACGGTCACTTTTGCTGCTCGCAGCATCTTCTCCTGATGGCGGATGGCGCTGCCGACGCCGCTTTTTGCCACCAGTGAAAGTCCGCCTTTATATATATAAATTTTCATAAGTATACTCTCCTATACCAGGTGGAAAATCACCTGGAACAGTGTCGTCAGTCCCAGACTATACAGCGCAATGGAGAAAGGCTTCCCCAGAAAGATGACTGTCACAAACTGTTTCCATGTCATGTTCGTTGTTCCGGCGAGATAACAGATTGCCAGTGCAAATAATTTCAAAAATCTCCCCTTCAACTCCGTCCATGTCAGGTATTTTTCAATCATTTTCCCGGGAAACATCTTGTACAGCACCGGTCTTCCCAGACTTCTTGCTATTCCAAAAGCAATACAGGAACCCACACTGATTCCTATATAATTATAGAAAAATCCCGGCACCACTCCAAAGAGCAGCACTCCTGCCAGACAGCTGATGCCACCCGGTATGATGGGAAACACCACCTGAACGATCTGGATCAGCACGAAGATCAGTGCACCGATCATTCCGAAGCGGTTCACAAACTGCTGCATGGTCTCCACCGATTGGAAAATGCCGCTCTGATAGCCCCAGACTGCCAGTATTCCACAGAGGATCAGACTAACCCAGGATGCAATATTGATGGCCCTTTGCCAGGTGTTTTTCTCTTTCGACCTGTTTTTCTTCGATCTGTCGCTGGTATAGTTGCTCCATACTTCCCGCAAATCTTTTTTGGGAAAATATTTCTGCGGACTGTTTTGCATAACTGCACATTCCTCTGCGTTCATCGTCTTCTTTCTCCTTCCAGTTCTTCAGGTCTTTCAAGAATTCCTCTTCGGTCCGGTACTGCCAGCCGTTTTTTCCCTCTTCCACAACCGCCCGCAGGCATTGATCCCTTCTGCATAATAACGGTAATCCTGCTGCCAGTGCTTCCGCATAGGTAAGCCCCTGGGTCTCACTGGTGGAAGCGCTGACGAACAGATCTCCTGCCGGATAATAAGATGCTACTTCAGCGGGTGATACCATTCCGGTAAAAATAACGCTTCCCGTCACACCCAGCTCTGCTGCCTTTTTCCGTAAAGTCTCCAAATAAGGACCGCCGCCTACAATCATCAGTATTGTGCCGCTCTCCTGAACTTTCTGCTGGTACTCCAGCAATTCTTCCACATTCTTCTCTTTTGCCAGACGACCTACATATAAAAGCACTGTGGTCTTCCGGTCCATTTTATATTTTCTTCGGATTCTCTCCCGGGAATCCGTCCGGGTCTGCGCGTCATATTTACTCAGATCAATCCCCGATGGGATCACTGATACCGGACAATGAATGCCATAGTCTTTTAGTAATGTCTCTATTTTTGTGCTGGGAGCGATCATACTGTCCACCTTCTCGGAGATCTGTCGCGTCAGGAACTGTACCATATCCCTGCCCCATTTCTTGTAAGGGGAAAAATAGTGGGTATAATCTTCGTATACAGTATGGTAAGTATGCACCAGAGGGATCTTACATTCCTCTGCGATCTTTTTTGCCATGAAAAAGGTAGAAAATTCACACTGGGAATGTACAATATCCGGATTCCACTCTATAATCCCGCGATACAGTTCGCGTCCCGGGGACACCCGAAGTCTTGCTCCCGGATAAATATATCCGGCATTCACGGAACCCATATAGATCACACCCTCTTCTTCGTAGGAACGAGCTGTACGGGACAAGGTCAGGATCTTCACTTCATGTCCTCTTTGCTGTAATTCCTCCCGCAGATTGCATACCGAAGTAACAACTCCGTTGATGGCCGGCTTGTACCAGTCTGTTGTGATCAATACTTTCATCTTTTTTCTCCCTTCCGTTTATTTTCTCTGAATTGATCTCAGCATAACAGACACAGGTAAATTCCATCCGAATAAAATCAAAAGTTTTCCTAAAGTTTCTGTGAGTTTTTTCCAAAATGTGCACTTAAAAAAAGCATTCTCCGGAAATTTCCGGAAAACGCCGTTTTTAATCGTCTTTCTATAAAATTATTATCTTTCTTCTCTGAAGTACGCCAGTCCCAGACTTGCGGGGGGCTGATTCTCTCTCTTGCTCCGCATACTGGTGATGACCAGTACCAGTAAGGTCACGACATAAGGGATCATCTTATACAGCTCCTGATACTCCATATGCTCGATACCGGTGGGCAGATACAGATACAGAATATACAGACCACCAAACAGGAAAGAAGCAAATACACTGATATTCGGTCTCCAGATGGTGAAGATGACCAGTGCAATGGCAAGCCAGCCTCTGTCACCAAATGCATCGTTGGACCAGACACCGCAGGCATAATCCATTACGTAGTACAGACCGCCCAGACCTGCGATCATACATCCCACACAGGTAGCGATGTATTTGTACCGGGATACGTTGATGCCAGCCGCATCTGCGGTATTGGGACCTTCACCGACCGCTCTCAAATGCAGACCGGTTCTGGTATGACTCAGAATATAAGATGCCGCAAACGCTATGATCACTGCCAGATACGCCAGGAATCCATAGGATAAAAACAACTTGCCGAACCATCCCAGCTTCGCCGCAAAAGGAAGGGATTTGCTGAAATAGCTGCTGGTAGCGGACAATGCGATGGAAGGCACGTCGCTGTTTACCAGCTTGATCAGGGAGCCGCCGAAGAAGTTACCGAAGCCGACACCGAAGGTGGTCATGGCCAGACCGGTCACGTTCTGGTTCGCCCGCAGGGTAACGGTCAGGAAACAGTACAGCAGTCCCATCAGCAGGGAACCCAACAGACAACAAAGCATAGGAATCGCAATAGCGAGGAATCCGTTCATATTTGCCGCACCGCCTGCCGATCTCTCATAGAAGAAGGAGCCGATGACACCGCAGATACCTCCCACATACATAACGCCGGGGATTCCCAAATTCAGGTTACCGGATTTCTCCGTGATGATCTCACCGGTACTTCCGTATAACAGAGGAATTCCCTGTACAATAGCTCTCGGAATAAATGCAAGTAAAAATGTCCACATGATTACTGTTCCTCCTTTTCTGCCTTTTTACGGAACTGCAGGCGATAGGTAATGAAGAACTCACAGCCGATAATAAAGAACAGGATAATACCTGTCAGAATATCGGAGTAGGAATGATTCAGTCCAAAATTGGTAGATATCTCACTGGCACCACGATCCATGAAAATGATCAGGAAGCTGGAGAACACCATGGTCAGAGGATTGAACTTGGACATCCAGGATACCAGTACAGCAGTAAATCCCTGTCCACCTGCAATGGTGGTGGTAACAGTATGGTTGATACCGCCTACCAGAAGCAAACCTACCAGTCCGCACAGCGCACCGGACAGAAGCATAGTACGGATGATTACCTTTTCTACCTTGATACCCACATATTTTGCGGTATTTTCACTCTCACCCACAACGGAGATCTCATATCCCTGCTTGCTATAGTTGAGATATACATACATGAAAATTGTAATCACTACTGCCACTACAATACTTAACAGATACTTTGAACCAAAGATCTGGGGCAGCCAGCCCACGTTGGTATTCTGGTTGATGATACCGATCTTACCGGATCCCTTGGGAACCTCCCATACAATGGTATAGAATGCCACAAGCTGGGTAGCTATGTAGTTCATCATCAGTGTAGACAGTGTCTCATTGGTATTCCATTTTGCCTTGAACAATGCAGGAATGAAGCCCCAGATGGCTCCTGCTGCCAGGCTGGCCACGATCATGCACAGGATCACGACTGCATTCGGAAGCTTGTCCCCCAGGCAGATCATGCAGGCTGCGGATGCCAGACCCCCGATCAAGACCTGTCCCTCACCGCCGATATTCCAGAATTTCATCTTGAATGCCGGAGTCAGTGCCAGTGCAATCAACAACAGGATCGCAATATTCTGAAAAGTAACCCAGGTCTTACGGACGGATCCGAAAGCTCCCAGAATAATAGACTGATATACCTGTAAAGGATTGATTCCCGTGGTGATCGTTGTAATGATACCGCACAGGATCAACGCCAACAGAATCGCTACGAAACGGATACCCAGAGATTTATACCAGGGGAGCGCATCTCTTTTTACGATATGAAACAAAGGCTCTTTATTCTTCTCCTTCATGTTCTTTGCCTCCTACTCTGGTCATCAGCATACCGACCTCATTTTTATCTGTCTTTCTCGCATCGAGGATACCGCTGACTTCTCCGCCGCACAGCACCATGATACGGTCGGACAGCTCCATCAGCACATCCAGATCCTCACCGACGAAGATTACGGCAACACCCTTTTTCTTCTGCTCATTGATCAGATCATATATGGTATAGGAAGAATTGATATCCAATCCACGCACCGCATAGGCTGTCAGCAATACGGTAGGTGCGGATGCGATCTCTCTTCCTACGAGAACCTTCTGTACATTACCTCCAGACAGTCGGCGCACCGGTGTGGTAATACCGGGAGTTACAACCTCCAAATTCTCTACAACATCAGCTGCAAGCTGTTTGGAAGGCTTTCGGTTCGTAAACGGTGTATGTCCCTGTCGGAAGGAACGTAACATCATATTATCGGTCAGATCCATATTGCCTACCAGACCCATGCCGAGACGATCCTCCGGTACAAAAGAAAGAGATACACCCATCTCTGCGATCTTCAACGGATCCTTGCCGATCAGCATTTCCTTGCTTCCATCATCTTCCACATAGCTGATCGTGCCGGCTTCTGTTACCTGCAGACCTGCAATGGCTTCCAGAAGCTCCTTCTGTCCACAGCCGGAGATACCGGCGATTCCCAGGATCTCACCACTGTTGGCGGTAAAGGAGACATCCTTCAGCTTAACGATACCTTCTTCGTTACGTACAGTCAGTCCCTGTACTTCGATACGGGGCTTCGGATTCACAGGTTCCGGTCTCTCGATATTCAGTGTCACAGCATGGCCTACCATCATATTGGTCATTTCCGTAACGGTGGTATCCTTTGTCAGCATGCTTCCAATATACTGACCGTTACGAAGCACAGCCACCCTGTCGGACAGAGATTCGACTTCATGCATTTTATGGGTAATGATAACAATGGCTTTGCCGTCATCTCTCATTTTCCGGAGAACATTGAAAAGCTTCTCGGTCTCCTGCGGTGTCAGTACGGCGGTAGGCTCATCCAGGATCAGGATATCCGCACCACGATACAGCACCTTTACAATCTCTACGGTCTGCTTCTGGGATACCGTCATATCATAGATTTTCTGCTTCGGATCTACTTCAAAACCGTATTTGTCACAGATTTCCTCTATTTTCCGGGAAGCCTCCTTGATATTAAGCCTGCCTTCCAGACCCAGGATGATATTCTCCGTAGCGGAAAGTACATCGATTAGCTTAAAATGCTGATGCACCATACCAATTCCCAGTCGTAACGCATCCTTGGGGGATTTGATGACCTCTTCCTTACCGTTAATAAATATCTGTCCCTCATCCGGAAAATAAATACCGGAGAGCATATTCATCAGTGTCGTCTTACCGCTGCCGTTTTCCCCAAGCAGTGATAAGATCTCACCCTTATAGATATCCAGATTTACCTTATCATTGGCAATCACGGATCCAAAAGTCTTGGTAATGTTTTTCATTGAAACCGCAGCTACTTTTGTCTCTTTTTCCATCCTAGTCACCTTTCCAATTTATCCATGACCTGTAAATTTTCAGATCTTTTAATACCTGGCATAAGCACACTGGCCGCCCCTTTTCTACCTCATCCATCCACAAAAGCAAAAGATCCATAAGGTAGAAAAAGGGCGGCGCGGCGATAAACGCTGCGCCGTCCGGGCTATTTCAATAAGTCAATTAATACTGCTCATCCAGCAGGTTGATTCCATCAATTCTTACATTGAAGTAAGGAGCGGAACGGAATGCAACATCGGACTCATGGAAGTATCCGTCACTTACTACCTCATGATCGGGAGTATAATCAGGATCGGTATCGATATCAGCCTCATAGCTGTCCAGGGTCTTGCCGTCTACAGTGAAGGTAGTGATATCATATACGTGAGTCTTGCCGGCGATCAGATCAGCCTTTGCAGCTTCTACTGCTTCTGCAGTACCCTCTGCTACAGCAGTACCAAGGTCACTCAGTTCTACAGAACCGGTCTCCAGAGTACCGCACCAGTCGGTATCAATAGGAGTTCCGTCTGCTACACATTTGATAGCATACTCGAAGTAAGGCTCCCAGTTAACTCTGGAAGATACCAGGAAAGTATTGGGGCAGGCTGCCTCAGTGCTTCCGTTGTAAGATACGTTGGGAACGCCTGCGGTCTCACATGCGGTAGGAGCACCCATGGAGTCTGCATGCTGGCTGATCAGTACGCATCCGCCCTCGATCAGCTTGTTAGCTGCTTCCTTCTCAGCGGTCTCATCATACCAGGAACCGGTAAAGGTTACATCCATGGTAACGCTGGGACATACGGAACGAGCGCCCAGGAAGAAAGAGGTATAACCGGACATAACTTCAGCATAGGTATAAGCACCTACATAACCCATCTTAGCCTGATCCTCGGTGATATCACCGTTAGCGATCATCTCATTCAGCTTCATACCTGCAACGATACCTGCAAGATAACGGCCATCATAGATGGAAGCAAATGCATTGTGGAAGTTATCAAGGCCTTCTGTATGAGCCTTGGTTCCGGTTGCATGGCTGAACTGAACATCGGGATATTCCTTAGCGGCCTCGATGATGTAGTCCTCATGTCCAAAACTGTCTGCGAAAATGAAATTACAACCTGCATCAGCAAGTTCGCAAGCTGCTTCATAAGCTTCCTGTCCTTCAGGAATGTTGGTCTTGGTCATGTACTCAATACCAAGCTTCTCACAAGCTGCTTTTGCTGCATTCAGGAAGTTCAGATCATAAGTAGAGTTCTCATCATGCAGGAAAATGAAACCTGCCTTTACACCGGTAACAGCTTCACTGTTGGTTGCTGCTTCGGTAGTACCTGCTGCCTCGGTGGTAGCTGCAACGGTTGCTGCATCTGTGCCGGTGGTAGCTGCATCATTGGATCCGCATCCTGCCAGAGCAGTAACTGCGAGAGCCATAGCTGCGAGTAAACTTACGACTTTCTTTTTCATAATTCTCCTCTTTCTGCGCTGCTGCTTCGTTACAGATCCATGTAGCAGCGCAGGCACAGATCTGCAGATAAACCGGTGAGTCAACGTAAAAAGGGCGTATGACACCTTCATACAACCCCTTTATTGTACTCTCTCAACATTAGTCAGTATAAGCATTTGTCTGACTTTTTGTCAAGAGAAGTATTAAATTATTATTAACTCGTTTGCGAATGTGGTTCTGAATAGTTATCTAACGTATCTAACTCTTAAGATCGGAATGTGATCTCTCCGGTCTTGTCATCCATGCTTTCCACGATCGCGAGCGACTCTACACGGATACCCTTGGAACGGATCAGGTCGCCGCCCTTCTGGAATCCCTTCTCAACGGCAATGCCGACACCCTCTACAGAAGCTCCCGCTTTATTGACAATGTCAATCAGACCCTCCAGTGCGCATCCGTTGGCCAGAAAATCATCAATGATCAGAATATGATCTTCCGGATGCAGGAATTTTTTGGAAACGATCACGTCATATACTCTCTTGTGCGTAAAGGATTCGATCTTGGTGGAATATACTTCACCGTCAATATTTACGGACTGGGACTTTTTTGCAAATACCACAGGCACATGAAAATGCTGGGCTGCCACACAGGCGATACCGATACCGGAAGCCTCCACAGTCAGAATCTTCGTAATCTTACGGTCTGCAAACAGATGCGCCCACTCTTTTCCCATTTCATTGAACAGATCAATGTCCATCTGATGATTCAGAAAAGAATCTACTTTTAATACATTCCCTGCTTTTACCGTACCGTCTTTGCGAATGCGCTCTTCGAGTAATTTCATTGTATGTCTCCTCTTTTGTTTCTTCTTAATATATTTTAATGATGTCGGAGTCAAAAGCCCCCGACTTTGATACCTACGAATTGCTTCGTGCTACGCACTACCACAATTCTACCCAATATTCGCATATCGTGGGA
>OHQL01001133.1_pt1 | contig 10083 bp, 7 predicted proteins | sample 1578151 | NCBI WGS metagenome assembly OHQL01 (sample SAMEA3879519, study PRJEB24766) | human gut metagenome | biome: human-associated habitat; feature: feces | place: USA | collected 1985/1987 | reverse complement strand
AGGCCCGCACCCGGATCAAGGCCTCGCTGCGCGAGGAGCACACCAAGAACGCCCGTCTGGGACGGGAAGAATTGGAACGCAAACTCAAGAACTGGAAACTGCCCCTGACCGTCGATGAAGGGGTCGGCATCCTCTGCAAGCACTTCAAACTCCGCACGGGAACGGAACTTTACGCCTCGATCGGCACCGAAAAGATCGACCTCATGCAGATCAAGGAGCTGCTTCAGGCCCATCTGTCGGGCGAAGCGGAGGAAGAGCGCCGGGCCGCAGCAGCAGCCATCGAGTCCGAAAAACGACGCAAAGCCGAAAAAGTTTCGACCCAGAGCAGCGGCGACGCACTCATCATCGACGAAAAGATCGGACAGCTCGACTACAAACTGGCCAAATGCTGCAATCCGATCCACGGCGACGAAATCTTCGGCTTCATCACCGTAGGTGCCGGCATCACGATCCACCGTACGGACTGCCCCAACGCACAGCGTCTCCGCAGAAACTACCCCTACCGGGTACTCGAAGCCCGCTGGCGCGACGAAGCGCAGGGCGCGTTCCGGGTGTCGATCCGCGTGGTGGCCAGCGACACGACGGGGATGATCAACCACATCGCCGAAGTAATCAACCGCGACCTGAAGTTGAGCATCCGCTCGATGAACCTGTCGCCGGGCGGCGGCCTGCTCTCGGGCGTGATCCACGTCGAAGTGCCCGGTACGGGCATGGTCGATATGCTGATCCACTCGATCCTGCGGATCAAAGGCGTGCAGAAAGCCTACCGCGTCAATAACTGAAAACGCCCCGAAAAGAGAAAGCCGCCTTTATCAGGCGGCTTCTTCGTCGCATCCGACGGGTCGGCAACCCGCCAGCGCATCATAAAAAGCAGTAAAAAAAGATACAAAACAGCCCGCAGAAAACCACCCTCGACCTGCAAGTGTATCCTGTCATAAAAAAGAGTGTGTTGAAATGAAAATTTCAGGCACGATCCTAAAGGGTGTCGGAATGGATGCAAGGCAAGGCATTGAGGGTAAGGGTGACAGTCTTTTACTATGGCAAATGACTTAACCCGTATCCCGATAATAACTACCGTTGTGTGTCATTCGGACACACCGCCATACACCTGTTCGGGTCCCATGTCCGGAAATTTACAACGGACCTCCGCCGATCGGACAATCCGCACTCCCGCCCGGAAATCCGAGCCGAGCCGCAGAAAATCCAGACAACAGGTCAAAAATTCGCACGAGGAACCCGGAACCAAGCTGCACGGGCAACCGCTTCCCTACCGGTCCCGCTCACCGACATAGACACAGAGGTTGGCCAATGCGTCGCGGTATTCGGAAGGTTCGTATTCGGAGAGCACGGACATCGCCCGCGTGAGGTATTCCTGCATGACGCGGGCCGCCTTTTCCATACCGCCCTCGTTCTCGACGATGTGCTGCAAATATTCGACCGACTCATCCTCCTGGCAACGGGCCAGCCGGGCCAGCAACTCCCTGCGGCGCTCCTCGCCGACGGACTCGAGCACCGTGAGCAGCGGCAGGGTCACCTTGTGTTCGCGCAAGTCGTTGTTGGAGGGCTTGCCCGTACGGGCCGTGCGGGTATAGTCCAGAATGTCGTCCTGAATCTGGAACGCCATGCCTATCGACTCGCCGAACTTGCGCATGAGCGCCTGTTTTTCACGGGACGCACCGACGGCCAGCGCTCCGGCCGAAGCGCTCACCCCGATCAGGCAGGCGGTTTTCTTGTAGATGATATCCAGGTACGACGCCCGCGTCATCTCCTGCCGGTTCGCCTTGTCGTTTTGCAGAATCTCTCCCTCGCAGAGCGTGGCGATGGCACCGCAAACGTGAGTCACCAGGTCGAACTGGCCGCTCTTGAGGCCGAGGTCCATGTTTTTGGCCAGGATGTAATCTCCGACTACGACCGCATTGCGCGACTGCCAGCGGGCATTGACCGAAGCCCGGCCCCGGCGCATGTCCGATTCGTCGATCACATCGTCGTGGATGAGCGAGGCCACGTGGATCATCTCGACCAACGTGGCTGCGAGCAGTGCGCGCAGACCGCCGCTGCGCTGCCCCGCCGGAGCGTTGAGCGCCCCAGACAGCAGCACCGTCATCGGACGAATCCCCTTGCCCCGCGCCGAGAGCGCATAATCGAGCATCTCGGAGAGCAACGTGCCGTCCGCCGTGAATTTTTGCCGGATGAACTGCTCGAAGGCCTCCAGATCACCCTCGACCGGCTTGCGGATCATATCGAGTGTTACCATAACCGAACTTTTGTTTACGTCGAAAAAAGGTTAGCCGAATACAGAGCGATTGTCTCCCCGCCGGAATACAACCGCCCCGAGCCTGGGATCAATCCGTGCAAAGGTAGTGATTTTTCGCTGAGTCGGGGAGGAAACTCAATGTTTTTTCGTACCTTTGGCAATCGACAAAAACATTCCAGATGACCCGCTTCAAAGAGATTCTCCCGAAAGTGCTGCCGACGGGCGCGGCCCTGCTGCTCTTCTTCATCGTCAGCGCCCTCTATTTCGCCCCCCAGTTTCGCGGCGAAGTGCTGCCACAGCACGACGTGCAGCAATACGAAGGCATGGCCAAGGAGATCTGGGACAACCGCGCCCAAACGGGCGAAGATCCCCAGTGGGCGGGGCGGATGTTCGGCGGCATGCCCGCCTACCTGATCAATGTAGCCTACCCGGCACAGCTAGTCAAAAACACGGCAGGACAGATCGTTAAAATTATAAATACTCCCGCAGCCTTCGTCTTCTTCGCCATGGTTTCCATGTGGCTGATGCTCCCGATCGTCGGGGTGAATCCCTGGGTCGGCATCATTCCGTCGCTCATGTACGGCCTTTCGACCTACTTTTTCCTCATCATCGGCGCGGGTCACGTGACCAAAATGTGGGCACTGGTATATGCCCCCCTGATGATGGGCGGCGCATGGCTTACGCTGCGGGGTAACATGTGGCTCGGCGGGGCGCTCACGGCGCTCACGGCGTCGCTCGAAATCGGCGCCAACCACCCGCAGATCACCTACTATTTCCTGCTGGCCATGGCCGCGCTGTGGATCAGCGAAGGAATCGTCGCCTTCCGAAAAAAGCACCTGCCTTCGTTCGTCCGCCGCACGGCGGTACTGCTGGCCGCAGGCATTCTGGCCGTCGGCTCGAACTTCGCTCCTCTGTGGTACACGATGCACCACTCGAAACAGACCATCCGCGGCGGTTCGGAACTCGCCGCCGGCGAGGAAACCTCCCAGGAAGGGTTGGCACTCGATTACGCTACGGCCTGGAGCTACGGACGCGCCGAAAGCTGGAACCTGTTGATTCCCGACTTCATGGGCGGCGATTCGGGTCGGGCGTTCACACGCGACGGCAAGGTAGCCGAGGCCTTGAAACCGTACGGGCTGGAGGGTATCGCGGAGCAACTGCCCGCCTACTGGGGGCAGCAGCCCTACACTGCCGGACCGACCTACCTGGGCGCCGCCGCCCTGTTCCTGGCTCTGCTGGGACTCCTGCTGGCATCGGGACGCAACAAGTGGTGGATCGCAGCCGTCAGTCTGCTGACGCTTTTGCTGGCCTGGGGACATAATTTCATGGGATTCACCGAATTCGCCTTCAAATACCTGCCCGGCTACAACAAGTTCCGCACCGTATCGATGGCCCTCGTGGTGGTCGAATGGACGGTTCCCCTGCTCGCGGCGTTGGCTCTGATGCCCCTCTGGCGGGGAGAGGTGCCGCGTCGAAAACTCCTGCGGGCCCTCGCCTGGGCCGGAGGCATCACGGGCGGTTTCTGCCTGCTCTTCGCCGTGGCCGGCAGCGCGATCTTCGACTTCGGCCGGACGGAAGCCGCCGATTTCATGAGCCGCCAATACTACCAGATGTTCCAAGCCGCAGGTATGCAGGAAGCCATCGCACAGGGCGCTCCCGAAGAGTTGGGAGAGGTGACGGCCGACGCCATGGCCGCCGACCGGGCCGCGATCATGCGCTCCGATGCCTGGCGCTCGCTCGTAATGATCGCCCTCGCGGCGGGCAGCGTGCTGCTCTTCGCCCTGGGACGGATCAGACGGGGCTGGCTCATAGCGCTGCTCGGCGTGATCGTTCTGATCGACCTGGTGCCGGTCAACCTGCGCTACCTGCCTCAAAGCCGCTTCGTCGCCGCACGGCGCCAGCAGATACAGCCCACGGAAGCCGACCGCGCGATCCTGCGCGACCCGGAACCCGGATTCCGGGTGCTGAACCTCACGGTCAGCCCCTTCAACGATGCTACGACCTCCTACTTCCATCGCTCGGTGGGCGGCTACCACGGCGCCAAACTGGCCCGCTACCAGGACTTGATCGAGCGTTATCTCACGTCGATGGACGAGGGCGTACTCGACATGCTCAACACGCGTTACCTCATCCGCTTCGACCCGACGGGACAGCCCGTCGCCGAATTGCGGGCCACAGCCAACGGCCCGGCCTGGTTCGTCCAGGAGGTCGTCGATGCGGACACTCCGCAGAAAGAAATCGACGCACTGGGGCGCATCGACACCAAAACGGCGGCTGTCATCAACACCCGTGAGTTCGATATCCGCCCCCTGATCGGCGGCGAAGGGGAAATCCGTCTGGAGGAGTACCGGCCCAATTATCTCCGGTACGAATACACGGCCACTGCGCCCGGTACGGCGATCTTCTCGGAGATCTACTACAAGGACGGCTGGACAGCCTATATCGACGGCATCGAAACTCCCTATTTCCGAGCCGACTACCTGCTGCGGGGAATGGAGCTCCCGGCCGGTACGCACACGGTCGAATGGCGGTTCCGCGCCCCCGGCTGGAACGTCGCCGAAGGCGTGACGCTCGCCTCGTCGCTCGCGATTCTCGCAGGCATCATTGCAACCGTTATACTCGTTTTACGCCATGAAAGACGACAAAAGACTCAAGCGTAAGGTACGCAATTCCTACATCGTTTCGAACATCAGCATCGCCCTGGTGCTCTTCCTGCTGGGATCGGTGGGATACCTCATGACGGCCGCCATGCAGGTGGCCCGCACGTTGCAGGAGAGCGTCACCGTCACCGTCGAGCTCCGCAACGGAGCGGACGAAAAACAAAAAGAATCGCTCCGCAAACGGTTCGAAGCCAACGAGCTGGTGAGCCATGTGGAATACAGCTCCAAAGACGATAAACTGAACGACACCGATTTCCGGCAGATGTTCGAACAGGAGTTCGAGGCGATCCTCGAAGAGAATCCGCTGCTCGACTCGTTCGAATTGACCCTGTCAGCCGATTCGGCGGACCCGGACAAGCTCGAAACCTTCATCGCCCAAATTGCCGAACTCGACGGCGTGGACCGGGTTTCCTATCCGGCACAGACCGTCGAGCGGCTGCATGCCACGATCGCGAAGATCCGGCTGGTGCTGCTACTCTTCGGCGGAGCCCTGCTCGTCATCTCGCTCATCCTGCTGAACAACACGATCCGGCTGGCGATCTTCTCGAAACGCTACCTGATTAACACGATGAAGCTCGTAGGGGCAACCAAATGGTTCATCATGCGACCGTTCCTGGGCAGCAGCATCACACAAGGCATTCTGTCGGGAATCATCGCATCGGCACTCTTCCTGACGGCCGTTTACGGACTGAACGAGGCGGTTCCGGAACTGATGTCGCTGGCCGAAACCATGAAAATCGGAATCATCGTGGGCGGCATGGTGTTGGGCGGCATCCTGATCTCGCTCTGCTTCACGTTCTTCGCCGTCAACAAGTTCGTCAACATGAAATCCAACAAGATCTATCTCTACTAAAAATCCCCGTACCATGAAAAAATTCAAGGAGATCAACGATAAAAACGATCCGAAGATGCCGCTCTCGCTCAAAAATTACATCCTGTTGCTCGCCGGACTGATCGTCATCATTCTGGGCTTCGTCCTGATGGCCGGCGGCGGCAGCGACTCGCCCGACGAGTTCAACTACGCCATGTTTTCCTGGCGCCGCATCACGCTCGCCCCGATCCTGGTGATCGGCGGCTTCATCTTCGAAATTTACGCCATTCTCAAACGATTCTGAATCCGGACTTCTCCGACCGCCGGAAGCCGGGTTGCAACCCGCGCTTCCCCGACACCGAAATATCCCCGAGAACTGTAAAATGGAAACCATTCAAGCTATCATCCTGGGCATCGTCCAGGGTCTGACCGAATTCCTGCCCGTATCGAGCAGCGGCCATCTGCAACTGGCCAAAGAACTGCTGGGCGTCGATCCCGAAGTGGGAGGACTCACCTTCGATCTCACGCTGCACGCCGCGACGGTCCTGAGCACGATCGTCGTGCTCTGGAGCGAAATCAAACGCTTGGTCGTGGGACTCTTCTCCAAACGATTCAACGCGGAACAGGCCTACGTGCTGAAGATCATCCTTTCGATGATCCCGGTAGTCATCGTGGGCTTCACGCTGGAACCTTTTCTCCAGTCGCTCGTCGAAGACCTGCCGAATCACGGCATCCTGCTGCTGGTCGGAACCATGCTGCTGGTCACGGCCGTACTGCTGACCTTCGCCTATTACGCCAAACCCCGCCACAAGGCGACCATCTCCTACCGCGACGCCTTCATCATCGGTCTGGCGCAGGCAGTCGCCACACTGCCGGGTCTGTCGCGCTCGGGCACGACGATCGCCACGGGACTGATCCTGGGCAACCGCAAGGAGAGCGTGGCCCAATTCTCCTTCCTGATGGTGCTGGCACCGATCCTGGGCAAAATGGTTCTCGATCTGATGAGCGGAGAACTGGCCGCCCAGAGCATCGGGACCGCCCCCCTGCTCGCCGGATTCGCTGCTGCGTTCGTAGTCGGCTGTCTGGCCTGCAAATTCATGATAAACATCGTTAAACGGGGAAAGCTCAACTGGTTCGCCATCTACTGTACGCTGGTCGGAGGGCTGGCCATCATCCGCTATTTCGTGATCCAATAATCCGCACATGACGCAACAATCCGAACTGAACCTACAGGGAATCGACTTCGAAGAGGGCTACATCGCCGTCATCGACAAACCGCTGGAGTGGACCTCCTCGGACGTAGTCCGCAAAATCAAGTTCGCCCTGCGCAGGGCCGGTTACCCGAAAATCAAGGTCGGCCATGCCGGAACACTCGATCCGCTCGCAACGGGCATCCTGCTGGTCTGCATCGGCAAGGCGACCAAAATGGCGGACGCCCTGCAAGCCGAGGAGAAAGAGTACGTCGCCGACCTGATGCTGGGCGCTACGACCCCCAGCTTCGACCTCGAACACCCCATCGACAGGACCTATCCCTTCGAACATATCACGCGCGAAGCGGTCGAGGAGGTACTCCGCTCGCTCACCGGCGAACGGCTGCAAACCCCGCCCCTCTATTCGGCCAAGAAGGTCGAAGGCGTCCGGGCCTACGAGCTGGCCCGCGCGGGCGAAGAGGTGGAACTGCGCAAAGCGCTCATCAACATCTACGAAATGGAGCTCATGGAATACGACCTGCCCCGCATCCGCATCCGGGTCCGGTGCAGCAAGGGGACCTACATCCGTTCGCTGGCCGGAGAGATAGGCCAGGCGCTCGGCAGCGGTGCGCACCTCACCTCGCTCTGCCGCACCCGTAGCGGAGGTTTTCGGCTCGATGCGGCACACGAATTGAACTTTTTTCTCGAAAAACTGCAAAAAGCTGAAACAAAATAACTTATTTTTCGTATAAAATAAGTTGACGGTTTATCTTGCTCCGTGCCCGCAAAACTGCCCGCAGCGCTGCCCACGGACCGAAAAAAATGTTCGCAAATACTTTTAGCCATGAAACTATCGCAATACGGTTACGACTTCTCCGCCGACCTGCTGGCGAAATACCCGGCCGAAAACCGGGACGAATCCCGCCTGATGGTGGTCAATCGTGCCAAGGGCACCATCGAACACCGCATTTTCAAAGAAATCATCGAATACTTCGATGAAAAAGACCTATTCATCTTCAACGACACGAAGGTTTTCCCCGCCCGTCTGTACGGCAACAAGGAGAAAACGGGCGCCGAAATCGAAATCTTCCTGCTGCGCGAACTCAACCGCGAGCTGCGCCTGTGGGACGTACTGGTCGATCCGGCCCGCAAGATCCGCATCGGCAACAAGCTCTACTTCGGCGACGACGACCTGCTGGTAGCCGAAGTGATCGACAACACCACCTCGCGGGGACGCACGCTCCGGTTCCTGTTCGACGGCTCTTACGAAGAATTCAAGGAGACCCTCTTCAAGCTGGGCGAAACCCCGCTGCCCAAGTGGGTGCGCGAAAAGGTCGAGCCGGAAGACGCCGAACGCTACCAGACTATTTTCGCCAGCAAAGAGGGCGCCGTAGCCGCCCCGACAGCCGGCATGCATTTCTCCAAGCATCTGTTCAAACGCATGGAGATCAAGGGGATCGAAAAGGCGTTCATCACGCTCCACGTCGGTCTGGGCAACTTCCGCACGGTCGATGTCGAAGACCTCTCGAAGCACAAGATGGACTCCGAACAGTTCTTCGTGGACGAACCCACGGCCGAAACGGTAAACAAGACCAAACGCGAAGGACATAAGATCGTTTCGATCGGCACGACGGTCATGCGAATGGAGGGCTGGACCAACAAGTTCATCTTCGCCCCGTACGAATTTTCGGTGGCCGACGCCATGGTGACCAACTTCCAGCTTCCCTACTCGACCCAACTGATGATGGTTTCGGCATTCGGAGGTTACGACCTGATAATGAATGCCTACAAAATAGCCAAGGAGGAGGGTTACCGCTTCGGAACTTATGGCGACGCGATGCTGATTCTTTAAGAAAAATCACTATCTTTGCGGAAGATAGGAGGCGGTTCGGCAATCTTTTGCGTGCAAGCCCGCGCGATTGCTCTCACCTTTCACTATCTTTGCGGAAGATAAACTTTCGTGAAGTGAGGTACGGCAGCACGACAAGGCAACTTTTCGCATTGCATCCGGCCCGTGCCTTCTTCGCCGAGCAAGCTAAAAAATCATCGTTTCCGACCGGCGGGCACTCCGAGCACACCGCACCAGGAGATGAAGAAAAAATTTCAACCAATGGCATCGAACAGGATACTATACGTCTGTCAGGAAGTGGCTCCGTATGTCCCGGATACGGAGGGGGCGCTTCTGTGCCGGCGGCTCTCGCAGGCGATGCAGGAGCGCGGCAATGAAATCCGCACATTCATGCCCCGGTACGGCTGCATCAACGAACGGCGTCATCAACTGCATGAGGTGATCCGGCTCTCGGGTATGAACCTCATCATCGACGACAACGATCATCAACTGATTATCAAGGTCGCTTCGATTCCGTCAGCCCGAGTGCAGATCTATTTCATCGACAACGACGACTATTTCTCGCGCAAGGCCGTGCTGACCGACAGCGAAGGGGCGGAATTCCCCGACAACGACGAACGGGCCATCTTCTTCGCCCGGGGCGTACTCGAAACGGTCAAGAAACTGCGTTGGACGCCAACGGTCGTCCACTGCCACGGCTGGTTCTCGAGTATCGTGCCGATCTATCTGAAAAAGGTCTTCGCCGACGACCCGATTTTCCGCGACGTGAAAGTCGTCGTCTCGCTCTACGCCGACGGCTTCCCCGGGGAACTGGACAAGGGCTTCGCCGCGAAGATCGCCGGCGAGGGGGTCAAGGATAAAAATCTCGCAATTCTCGACGTCCCGTCATACGAAAACCTCTGCCGCTTCGTTATGGAATATGCCGACGGTGTGGTCGCAGCTTCCGCAGATGCCGACCCCAAGGTATTGGAGATCGCCCGTGCGAGCGGGAAACCGATGCTCGAATACCAGTCGCCCGAGGCAGCGGACTTTTTCGATAATTACAACCGATTCTATGAAGCGATTCAATAATTTCCGCCGTTTGCTCCGCGCCGCCGCCGTTATGACGGCCGTCGCTGCGATGACATTCGCGGGCTGCACCAAGGTCGACGACACACTGGGGTCGAACCTCGTGCCGGACAACCAGCAGATGAAAGCGGGTTACGAGACCTTCGGCGCCCTGACGCTGAAGGGGGATCTCAACCCCAGGCGCTATGTCGAGACGCGGCTTTACCAGACCGACTCGCTCATCACGTCGAACCTCACCTACGGGTACATGG
>OHQL01001130.1_pt1 | contig 10108 bp, 7 predicted proteins | sample 1578151 | NCBI WGS metagenome assembly OHQL01 (sample SAMEA3879519, study PRJEB24766) | human gut metagenome | biome: human-associated habitat; feature: feces | place: USA | collected 1985/1987 | reverse complement strand
TGGGAATTTTCCTGTTCATGATGATGAATGCCCAACAGGCAGGCGGCGGTAACGGCAAGATGATGAACTTCGGCAAAAGCCGCGCCAAGATGACACTGGGTGACAAGAGTGTCACATTCGCTCAGGTAGCCGGTCTGAAAGAGGAAAAGGAAGAACTGGAGGAGATCGTTGATTTCCTGAAGGAGCCGGGAAAATACACCGGTGTCGGAGCCAGAATCCCCAAGGGTGTCCTGTTGGAGGGTCCTCCCGGAACCGGTAAGACCTTGCTAGCCAAGGCAGTGGCCGGAGAAGCCGGAGTACCGTTCTTCAGCATTTCCGGATCCGATTTCGTGGAAATGTTCGTTGGTGTGGGCGCTTCCCGTGTGCGTGACCTGTTTGAAGAAGCAAAGCATAATGCACCTTGTATCGTATTTATCGATGAGATCGATGCCGTGGCAAGACGACGTGGTACCGGTATGGGCGGAGGACACGATGAGAGAGAGCAGACCCTGAACCAGTTACTGGTAGAAATGGACGGTTTCGGCGTCAATGAGGGCATTATCGTTATGGCGGCCACCAACCGTGTGGATATTCTGGATCCTGCAATCCTGCGTCCCGGTCGTTTCGACCGTAAGGTAGCGGTGGGAACCCCGGATATCGGTGGCAGAGAAGAGATTTTGAAAGTACATGCGAAGAACAAACCTCTGGGGGATGATGTGAATCTGCAGCAGATCGCTCAGACTACTGCAGGCTTCACCGGAGCGGATCTGGAGAACCTGCTGAACGAAGCGGCCATTATCGCGGCGAAGGAGAACCGCTCCTTTATCGCACAGAAGGATATCAAGAGAGCCTTTATCAAAGTGGGAATCGGTGCGGAGAAGAAGAGCCGTATCATTTCCGACAAGGAGAAGAAGATCACTGCATACCACGAAGCAGGCCATGCGATCCTGTTCCATGTACTTCCGGATGTGGGACCGGTCTATACCGTATCCATTATCCCGACCGGAGTGGGAGCTGCCGGTTATACCATGCCCCTGCCGGAAAAGGATGAGATGTTCGCCACCAAGAGCCGTATGCTCCAGGATATCATGGTATCTCTGGGAGGACGTATTGCGGAGGAGATCATCTTCGGTGATATCACCACAGGAGCTTCCAGCGATATCAAGAAAGCCACCAAGACGGCCCGCCGTATGGTGACCCGTTACGGAATGTCCGATCATATCGGTGTCATCTGTTATGATGATGACGATGATGAGGTCTTCATCGGTAAGGATCTGGCTCATGCCAAGGCTCACAGTGAAGAGATATCCGGCGAAATCGACAAGGAAGTCAAGAGTATCATCGATGACTGCTATACCAAAGCCAAGGATATTATCTTACAGCATGAGGATGTGCTGCATAGCTGTGCACAGCTGCTGTTGGAGAAGGAGAAGATCACCAGAGAAGAGTTTGAGGGTCTTTTCGTATAGGAAAAGGTTTTCGCGGGAGTTTCGTTGGATTGGTAGTATTGTACAAACTGGTTTTGTGAAAAATACACAAAAACGCATATGCACTTTTGTAATATTTGTGAATTTTGAGAATAGTCAAAAATAGGAGTGCATGCTATTATAATACTCGTAACCCCCCCAATACATTATATAGTTTTTTGCTATACCCCATAAGAAAGAAATACCTTCTCTAAAAAGGGCAGTCCTCCCAAGACTGTCCTTTTTACTGTCTAAAAATCGCTGAATAAAGAGGCGGGCAGTTGTCAGATGTAAGGAAAAAGGGTATAATAAATAGAGCTTTTGAGCTTGGGACATGTCACACTGCCGGAGCGCACAAGACAACAAAGCACTTTGGCAGAAGCAGTGTCATAATATAGATAGTAAGACATTAGTCTCAGAAAGGGTAGATACTATGGATCTGGAGCTATTACGTCGAACAGAATATAATCAGCAATACATTGCGGCCATGAGACCTGTATTTAACAGGAGAGCACTTTTTACAGATACCAGTGCGGAATATGTGATTCCGGAAGAGCCGGCCTGTTTTTCCGAAGTGACGATCCGCTTCCGGACCGCCAGAAATAATGTGGACAGAGTGTTCCTGGTATGCGGCGGACAGAAGCATCTTATGGTACGTGTGGAGAGCAAAAATGATTTTGACTATTATGCCTACGTAATGCGTCTGGATGATCAGAAGGTATCTTATTATTTTGAGGTGCAGACCGGCAGAATTACCGGTATCTTTGATATGCGGGGCCTGGTGCAGGAAGTTAATGAATATTATGATTTCATTATCATTCCCGGTTTCCACACCCCCGACTGGGCCAAGGGAGCGGTCATGTACCAGATCTATACGGATCGTTTCTGCAATGGAGATTCTTCCAATGATGTGTTGACTAATGAATATTGCTACATCGGAGAACCGGTACACCGCGTAGAGGACTGGGGACGTTATCCCGCACAGATGGATGTCCGTGAGTTCTACGGCGGAGACCTGCAGGGTGTGCTGGACAAGATGGACTACCTGCAGGATCTGGGAGTTGAGGTGATTTATTTTAATCCTCTGTTTGTCTCCCCTTCCAACCACAAATACGATATTCAGGATTATGATTATATTGATCCCCATATTGGAAAGATTGTCAGTGATGAAGGGGATCTGCTTCCCGACGGACAGCGGGAGAACCGTTTCGCTTCCCGTTACATCGACCGTGTGACTAACAAGGCGAATCTGGAAGCCAGCAACGAGCTGTTTGCACAGGTGGTGGCAGAGGCACACCGCAGGGGCATGAGAGTCATTCTGGATGGCGTGTTCAATCACTGTGGTTCCTTTAATAAATGGATGGACAGAGAGCGCATCTATGAGAATGCGGAAGGATATGACAAGGGTGCCTATGTCAGTGCTGACAGCCCTTATCGGAATTACTTTGATTTCCACAATCAGGCAGCATGGCCCTATAACAATTCCTATGATGGATGGTGGGGACATGACACACTGCCGAAGCTGAACTACGAGGGATCCCAGGAACTGATGGACTATGTCCTTCATGTAGCGAAAAAATGGGTATCTCCGCCCTACAATGTGGATGGATGGAGACTGGATGTGGCAGCTGATCTGGGTCACAGTCAGGAATTCAACCATCATTTCTGGCAGGAATTCCGGAAAGCGGTAAAAGAGGCCAATCCGGAAGCCATTATTCTGGCAGAGCATTACGGCAACACCAGAGACTGGTTACAGGGAAATGAATGGGATACCGTTATGAACTACGATGCGTTCATGGAGCCCGTGACCTGGTTTTTGACCGGTATGGAGAAACACAGTGATGACTACCGGGAGGATCTGCTCGGCAATTCCGAGAGCTTCTGGGGTGCTATGCGGCATCATACCTCCAGCTTCTCCATGCCCAGCTGGCAGGTGGCAATGAATGAACTGTCCAACCATGACCATTCCCGTTTCCTGACGAGAACAAATCATAAGGTGGGACGTACCAACACACTGGGACCCCAGGCTGCGGAACAGGGTATTAATAAAGCGGTCTTCCGGGAAGGTGTTGTGATCCAGATGACATGGACGGGTGCACCTACGATCTATTACGGAGATGAGGCCGGTGTCTGTGGTTTCACGGATCCCGACAACCGCAGAACGTATCCCTGGGGACATGAGGATCAGGTACTGCTGGCATTTCATAAGGATATTATCCATCTGCGCCGGGAGAACGAGGAGCTGCGGACCGGTTCCCTGAAAATGCTGGAGAATGACTACAACTTTATTTCTTACGGACGTTTTAACCGCAAGGGACAGTGCGCAATCCTGATCAATAATAATTATCATCCCATCACCAAAGAGATTCATGTGTGGGAGATCGGAACCCCTAAGACAGGTAAGATGAAAGTGATCCTGCAGTCCAGGGATGACGGGTATTGCATGGAAGGTGCGGAGTATGAGATCAGGGCAGGCAAGGTTCTGATCGAGATGCCACAGACCTCGGCAACGATCCTGAAATACGTAGAAGAATAAATATATGTAACTATTCAGAACACCATTCGCAAAACCGCCTCTGCGAGGCTTCCTTTTTGCTCATGGTGGTTACTTCGCCCTATAAATAGTATCAAATGCTCTTACGAATGCAAGGATTCGACGCTCATTCGATACTATTTACATGGCTCTGAATAGTTACAAATACAAAAGACAGAGAGGATATTCGATGTTCACCATCATTATTACCCTGCTGTTGCCGCTGGTATCCATTGGGATCTGGCGGCAATCTATTTTAAAAAATAACAAAAAAAGCGGACAGTCTGTCACGATCGGGAAGGGAGAATATGTCCTTCGCTATCTCACCTGCCTGCTCTGTATGCTGGTCATTCCCTGGATCCTGTTGTCGCTGACCGGCAATGACGGCAATACGATCTTGAGAAAGCTGTTGGAATCCAGAGAATATGCAGTGAAAGTTCTATGTCTGGAGATCAGCATGATGCTGGTCTATGCCATTGCGGAATTGTTCGTGGAAGAAGCGAAAGCCGGAAAGCATGAGAAGATCCGGAGCGTCCTGAGTAAGATTACCGACAGCAAGGCGTGGAGCGTATTTCGCAAATACATAGGACCGGTGGCAGTACTGGCATTGACAGTGCTGGTGGTGTGTCTGAATTTCAGCATGATGTCCGACCGCGTACTGTGGGGGGATGAGGCGTTTTCTGCGAATACGGCCCACAAGGATGTGGATGGCATTTTGCAGGTATTGTATTACTGGGACAATCATCCGCCACTGTATTATTACTGGCTGAAATTATTCGGGACCCTGTTCGGATATAAGGTACCGGTATTCCACCTGGCCTCTCTGGTGCCCTTCGTGATCGGGATCGTACTGGCACTGACCGTTGTGCGGAAACATTTCGGGCTGCTTCCGGCAACATTTTTTGTGATGATCTCCGGTCTGGGACAGGCGTGTCTGGAGTACAATCTGGAAGTCCGCATGTATGCGCTGGCTTTCCTGTGTGTAATGGGTTGCTTCTATTGTTCCTACAGAGTCATTGCTGACGGCAGCAGGAAGACCTGGGCAGGCATGGTGCTGTGGGCACTGGCAGCAGCGTATTCTCACTATTATGCACTGGTGGCTGTAGGCATTATGATGTTTTTCACCGGAGTGGCCGTATGGATCAAATACCGTGGGAAAACATGGATAAAGGGTGTTCTGGCCATCGTAGCATTTTTCATAGGTTATGCACCCTGGCTATATTTCTTCTATGCCGGCTTGAAAAATGTCAGCAGAGGCTGGTGGATGACAGAGATCCTGGGACTGGACCAGAGTCTGGAGATCGTTATGGGCGGCAGAGGGATGAATGGTATCGTATTCCCGTTGGTGATTCTGTTTCTGGTGGTGACCCTGGCAGTGGATTCTTCTGTATTCTCCGTGGAAAAAGACGGAGTACATATGCAGAAGCCTTCTGTGAGAAACTGGTCTGACAAGACATATGCCATGGCAGTGGGAGCCTGCACAATCCTTGGAACTTTGGCATTTGCTTATTTGTTAAGTGTTGTTATGGCACCGATGCTGGCACAGAGATATCTGTATCCGTTAAGCGCGGTGGCAATCGTCATGCTGGCGGTGGGCAGCAGCCGTGTGCTGGAACTGGCTGCAGAGCTGGAGAAGAAGTCCTGGAAGGGCCTGGAGGCTGTAAGCAGAATTGTGCTGGCGGTATTACTGGTAGTATTATTCGGCCTGGGAATTCAGAACTATCGGGAATGCTATGACAGCTATGAACAGCAGAAGGTGGAGACCGAAAAGACACTGGATCTGATCGGTACCCCCGATGAGGATGTAAATATGGTCACGAATGGTGTAAAACATCTGGGTTGGACCGTGCTGTATTATTACTATCCGGATAATGAAATCGTGAACGGAGATTACAACCAGGCGGATTCCGACAGGTTCTGGTATTTTACACCGACCGAACTTGGCACAGATGCCATCGCCGGATTGCAGCAGGATGGATATCAGGTGACCGATTATGGACTGATGCAACTGTCGCAGTATCCTTTCTATTTATATTATATTGAAGCAGTTCAGCCTGCGCCATTCGCAAAGTTGCGTTAGCACGCTTTTTCGTCACTTCGTGACTACTTTTGCTCATAGATTGGCGCTCTGCTCATAGGATGACAGAATTGACGCTTTGTGTGCGAGCACCCAATCGTCGCTTCTGTCATCCTATGGCTGAACTTTTACACTAAAATAATAAAAACATCTTGCAATTTGTGTGAACATATGCTACAATTTCACATTGTTAAGGCACTTTGCCTGACATGGATGGATTCCCGAGTGGCCAAAGGGGACAGACTGTAAATCTGCTGCAATTTGCTTCGGTGGTTCGAATCCACCTCCATCCATTTGCGTTGATGAGCTCAATGGAACAGTGCTTAGCGTGTAAGTCCATGCAGTAGAGTATAACGCAATGCGTCCGCTGGTGTGGCGGAATAGGCAGACGCAAGGGACTTAAAATCCCTCGGGGGCAACCCCGTGCCGGTTCAAGTCCGGCCACCAGCATTCCTCAAATCCATAAAAATTGTGGATTTGAGGATTTTTTTTAGGGTGACTATTGGGTGATCTGCCCTAAAGCTATGCGCACCTTTTCTAAATAATCTGGTTTTGCAAATTTTTAAAAGTTTTTTCTGCATTCATTCGGTTATAGATTCAAATATATAAATAATCACGTCTTTGGAATATTCACCACACATTTTTCAGAGAAATTTAATTGCAGTAGAAAATGCAACATGATAATATAAAGACAGGAAGAGGGGAAACAATGGCAGAAGATAAAAACAGCAAGGTTACGCAGAATCAGGACAGGATCAACAAGCTGATCGATGGACTTACTTTATTCGATGATGACCTGATGAGCCGGGTATTTGATAAGAATATAGAAGCAACGGAGCTATTGCTTAGAATTATTTTGGAGAGAAAGATCAAGGTTATCAGTGTAATCGGACAGGAAGAAATGAAAAGCGCTGCAGTCGGGGGACGTAATATCACACTTGATGTACATGCACTGGATGAAAACGGAGAGAAAATGGACATTGAGGTACAGGGAAACTCCGAAGGTGCTCACATAAGGAGAGCAAGATACCATAGCAGTGTCCTTGATTCCCGAATGTTAAAAGAAGGTCAGGAATTTAAGGAAATCAAGGATTCTTATGTAATCTTTATTTATAAGCGTGACAAATTTCAAGAGGGTTTGCCATTGTACCATATTGACCGATATGTAAGAGAGACCGGGAAACTATTTGAGGATGGCTCACATATAATATATGTAAACGGCAACTATAAGGGCGATGATGAAATCGGACATCTTATGCAGGACTTTCATCAGACAGACCCTGATAATATGCATTACAAAGAACTGTCACAGGAAATAAGACATTTCAAAGAAGTAGAGGAAGGGTTCCGGATGTCCGGTGGACATCCGTTTAGAATCGACCGAAGTGGAACGGAGATCTTGATACCATGTGTGAAGCAGTACAAAAATATGCAAAGGAATGTGTAAATGAAAAGCAGGCGGCAAATGTGAAAAACATTATGGAAGATACTGGATTTACCGTGGAACAAGCATTAGACGAGGCAGATTGGCTTGCAGAAGATAGTAACGAAAGAATGACACATGAAGAAGTGTTTCGCACGCTGAAGAGCAGAGTAACAATTCCTTTTACACTTCATGGAATAGAAGAAAATCTCACCGTAGAATATACGCAAGGTACAGATCCCAGGGAAATTGGCTATGATGCCCTTCAGGGATTTCCGATAGATAAAATATGTTGCACAGGTTATCCGGTAATGCATGGTTACTTTGAACATATGAATGCAACCGGTTATCGGAGATTCTGTGGGTTCATTCAATTCGTGGAAAGAATTGAAAATTATGGGGAAAACAGGGAGCTTTCCGTAGATGTCAGTGATGAAAATCTGGAAAAAGGGAATCCATATTTTGCGTATGGTTATCCGGCAGAAATATTTGATGCTCCCTGTTGTAATTTGGCTGGGTGTAGACACTTGAAATGGACAGCTTATACCTATCTAGTAGATCTGCCCTCTCGAATGAATAGCAATAAACTGAAATTCCTGGGCGGATACTCCTGGGGATATGAAGAGGATGAGAACGGTCCACAGAGATTACTACCGCTAGAGATATTGACGGAAAATGACTGGGAAAAGCATGCAACGGAAAAAGGAATATTAAAGGTGTTCCCAATATAGGGAGGCTGTACTGTTAAGTTATGAAGAATAGATATAAACGAAAATTGATATTCGTTATTGCAATTTTAAGTTTAAGCTTAGTATGCTGTAAAAGTAAAACAGAGCCAATTAATAATATTGCATCATGGACACTGGATGATGGTTGGACAATAAATGGAAAGGATGAAATATGGTATTTTGGATTTTCTAAGAATAAAGTTTTGTTTTGCGCAAAACTGTTGGATGAAAATGCGGAATCAGAATTTGAAACGACAATGAGAACGCTCAAATTAAATAATGATTAAAGTTCAGATACGCATGATACGAATTACGAAGAAGGTTATTTTGACCGGAAAACTTGTTGTTGAAGGAACGTCGTATGTGTTTGAGTTCAAGACATTTGAAGTTAAAATTCCGGTTGATGAGGAATATCCAGATATTTTGGACTATATGGATTCCATAGAGGTTACTGATTATAGTAAGAATAATTTCCCCGAGATTGGCAGTCGGAAAATAGTGACAAAAAATCACTGGAAAAATGACCATATAAAAACAGCAGATCCCGCCAGATCTGCTGTTTTTCTCTGTGTATATGAGCGTGAAAAACACACTTCTATCATAAAATAAAGGATACTTCGTTACTTAGAACTTTTCAGCGAAGCTCTTGTAATACTCGTCAAAAAACTCGTTAACCTTTTCCATAATCTTCTTCATAATATTCACCCTTAACCTTTCCAAGACAAATGAACTGTTGACTTTGTTGTTACGTTTAAGGGGTCAGGCCTGACTTCCTTTTGATGATTATAATTTACCATATTGCGCTTATAATGTGAAATACATATAATAGAAGTATAATAATACCTAATAGGTATGATAAAAACGTATTGCACATATCCGGTATTTCAAGGCAGTGGCGGAGGAGAAAAGCTTCACGAAAGCCGCGGAGCAGCTGGCGATCGCGCAGCCGCCCCTGAGCCGTCAGATCCAGGATCTGGAGGCGGAGCTGGGGACGACATTGTTCCTTCGCACACCCCATAAAGTGTCCCTGACAGAAGAGGGAGAGCTGTTCCTGCAGTATGCGAATCAGATCCTGGACCTGGTGAACCGGTCGGAGGAGGATGTCAGAGAACGCAAGGAAGGACTGCAGGGGACATTATACATTGCGTCGGTAGAGGGCTGCGGACCCAGACTTTTCGCGGAGTGGATCGCTGGATTTCAGCAGAGACATCCTCATGTACAGTACAATCTGTGGAACGGCAACACAGATGATGTGAATAACCGCGTAACGAAGGGATTGTGTGAGATTGCCATGATCACGGCCCCTTATAACACAGAGGAATTCCACGTGCTGCCGGTGTATGAAGAACCCTGGGTGGCAGTGATCCCCAAGGGACATGCATTGTATTCCTGGGAAAATGATCCGGTGAAGCCCTCGGAGTTGTTGCCCTATGATCTGTTGATTCCCTCCAGAGAATCCAGAAAAGGTGAAATCGATAAATGGTTCGAGGGAACGGGGCATGCACCGGTGATCCGGGGGCGCATCGCTCATATGATGAATGCTTATGAGCTGAGTCTGCACGGAGTCGGGATCTCCATTTATCCGGCATCGATTTCCTCCCTGATCCGAGACAAGGACGTCTGCGTGCGGCCGGTGGAGCATCCGAATGCCCATGCGGATTATGCTTTGATCTGGAATAAAAATCATACCCTGTCCCATGTGGCGGAAGAATTTATTGCTTATGTAAAAGAAGAATCCGGACAGCAGGTGTACTATGCCTGAATTAACGCAACCGATACGTCATTCACATTTGTGCCGGTAGCTCCTGCCTTGTCAAAAGAAAGGAAAGCCCTTATACTTGGAAGCAGGAGGAAAATACGATGAACATTACAGTATATCTGGGAGCAAATGAAGGAAATGAT
>OHQL01001121.1_pt1 | contig 10154 bp, 10 predicted proteins | sample 1578151 | NCBI WGS metagenome assembly OHQL01 (sample SAMEA3879519, study PRJEB24766) | human gut metagenome | biome: human-associated habitat; feature: feces | place: USA | collected 1985/1987 | reverse complement strand
GAAGAACTTCTCCGATCCGTTCCGTGTCATGAAGGGATTTGTGGAAGCGAGAAATTACCTGAAAAATTACCAGCCGGATGTAGTCTTCTCCAAGGGGGGCTTCGTAAGCGTCCCGGTCGTCCGCGCTGCAGCTTCCTTACATATTCCCTGTATCATCCACGAATCGGATATGACACCGGGACTGGCCAATAAGCTGTGCATTCCCGTGGCAGAAAAGGTATGCTGCAATTTCCCGGAGACTATGAAAAATATCCCTGCCGACAAGGCTGTCCTGACCGGTTCTCCCATTCGTGCGGAGCTGGCACAGGGCAGCCGGCTGGCCGGACTGAACATGTGCGGCTTTACTGCCAATAAACCTGTCATCATGGTCATTGGCGGAAGTCTGGGTGCAGCTAACGTGAACAAGGCTGTCCGCGATGCATTGCCGAAGCTTCTGGAGGATTTTCAGGTAGTCCATCTCTGCGGCAAGGACAAGATCGACAACCTGCTGTTAAATACCCCCGGATATAAACAGTTCGAATATATCAAATCGGAATTAAAGGACATTTTCGCCATGGCAGACGTGGTGATTTCCCGTGCCGGAGCCAATGCCATCTGCGAACTTCTGGCGCTGAAGAAGCCCAATATCCTGATTCCCCTGCCTGCTGCCAGCAGCCGCGGAGACCAACTGTTGAATGCTGCTTCCTTCGAGGCGCAGGGCTATTCCATTGTGCTGAACGAGGATGATATTACGACGAATCTGCTGGTGGATAAAGTACACGAGCTTTACTTCAACCGCCAGAAATACGTAGAAGCCATGAGCCGCAGCCACCAGATGGATGCGGTCAACACGATCATGTCGCTGATCAATGAAGCAGCAAACAAGAGTCATACGCAATAATATCATGTATTACCATGTATGGATTGAGGGGAATTATTTTGAAAGGATTATTGGAAATCTGCTGCGGCAGCTTCGAAGATGTGAAAACCGCCTGGCAAAATGGTGCAGACCGGGTAGAGCTTAACAGCGCACTGTATCTGGGTGGTCTCACACCTTCTACGGCCAATCTGATCTGCGCAAAAGAGCAGTGCAGCATCCCTATTGTAACAATGGTCCGCCCAAGAGGAGGCGGCTTCTGCTATTCCCAGGATGAATATGAGACCATGCTCTTAGATGCCCGCATACTTTTAGAGCACGGAGCTGACGGTATTGCTTTCGGCTTCCTGACAGCGGATCATGCCATCCATAGGAACCGGACACAGGAAATGATCGACCTCATCCATAGCGCCGGAAAAGAAGCAGTATTTCACCGGGCGTTTGATTGTGTTGCACAACAGGAACGTGCGGTGGAGGCATTGATCTCCCTTGGTGCGGACCGGATCCTCACCAGCGGTGGTGCACCTGATGTATGGTCGGGCAGAACGCAATTGCAAAAGCTGCAAAGCCAGTATGGTAAGGATATCTCATTTTTAGCGGGAAGCGGCGTGAATTCACAAAACGTAAAAGCGCTGATGGAATATACGAGGATAGAACAGGTTCATACATCCTGCAGAAGCTGGCAGCCGGATGTAACTGCCTCCCTGCAGGATGTGGACTTCTCTTATGATAGAAACCGAAAGAATGCATATGAAGCAGTGGATGCCGGAAAAGTGAAGGAAATGCGGGCAGCAATGCCTATATTGTAATCAGCCCATGTTCTAAGCAAAAATCGTAGACTCCGTCTTCTTCCACCGATCTGCACGTGCAGGTGGCGTGGGCTTTGATCTCATCCTTCGCATTCCCCATGGCCACACCGGTGCCGACTGCTTCCAGCATCTCGATATCATTGAAGCCATCTCCAAAAGCGATGGCTTCCTCCTTTGTAAAGCCAAAATGCTGAAGTACCGCGTGCACAGCGTTTCCCTTCCCACATTCCAGAGGAATGATATCAGCCGCTCTATCCCACCACGCTGTAATCTGTGTATGGTGCGTACCATAGAGAATCCTCTCATACTCTTCTTCCCGGCAGGCACACATCATCTGATAGATATCCTCATGAACCCGTTCATCGAATTGTTTATCGATTTTCAATATCTCATTACCGAATCTGAAATACTGCTCCAGATCCGGATCTGTACCGTTGGTGATGATAAAATGTTCGTTACTTATCGCTACCGCCCTATGCATGCCTTTCAGATTCTGAAGGATCTGAAGCTTGTCCATCCGATCAAGCGGGCACTTAAAAATAATCTCGTCTCCTACTGTTACATAAGAACCGTTAAAGGTCAGAAGAGCATCGAAATCAATTCCCGGAAAACGCGGCGCCGACAGATATCCTCTTCCGGTCGCCATACACAGCTTCACCCCATTCCGACGAAGAGAAATTAATGCATGCAGCGTCCGCTCACTTAATTCTTTATGGCCCATCTTCAGAAGTGTTCCATCGACATCAAAAAATGCAATTTTAATCATGCTTGCCACCTCCGTCCGGCTCACAGGATATATTCCATCTGCCGTTCTTTTGTCTTCATTCCCATCTTTTCATAAAAGTGCTCTGCCGAAGTGTTGCCTGCCCAGACGTTCAGGGTTACTTCATAGCAGCCCAGTTCTTTTGCCTGCTGTTTCACATATTCAAACAGGCTTTCCCCGATATGCTGCCCCCGTGTCTGCTTGTCAACGCAAAGGTCATCGATAAACAATGATTTAAAGGGCACCATATTAGTGGAAAAGGGCTGCTCCCTGAGTTGGCAGAATGCATAGCCCATGCACAGATCGTCCTCGTCTACGGCAACATAGATAGGGTGATCCTCCTGTTGCAATAGCTCTGTCAGCTCGCAGGGGGTGTATTTCGTAGTACCCGGTATAAAAATATCCGGTCGGATCTCTGCATGTATCTGTAATACCTGCCCCAACAGTGCAAGAATTCTTGGAATGTCCTTTTTCTCTGCCTTGCGAATCTTCATTTCTATTTCGCTCCTTTATTCGACAAATCCCGTTTTATTACTTCTCCCAGTGTTATAACCCTTCCATGTCTAGATCCACGATTAACTTTCCAATTTTCCGTTCTTTTAAAAGATAGCACATATAGATAGGAAGATATACCACGGCTCCCTCCTGTTCCATATTTGCTACCGATAAAACATATGCTTTCTCAATATGATAATCAGAAATTTTCATAAAGTTATCCAAGGATTTGTGTGCCTTGTAAGCTTTCCCGGATTTCACCTCAATGGGAACCACTTTCCCATCCATTTCGACCAAAACATCCAGTTCCCCTATATCTTTCTTTTTACAGAAATAAGGTTCCAAACCATTGGCCGTTAATTGCTGTGCCACAGCATTTTCAAAGTGAGCACCGTTATTTACTTCGCTGTTTTTATTGATCAGTTCCAGTTTGGTTTCCGCCGGATATGCACTGGTAAGCAAACCGGTGTCATTGGAAAAAAGTCGGAACACATTACTGCTCTTGCTCGCTTTGAGAGGAATAACAGGAGCTTCCACGTTATACACCGGTAACGCAACTCCGGCATCTTTCAGCCATAAAAAGCTGTTTTCATATCTGTCAAACTTTAACTCTTTATTCAGCATTGTAAATACAAATTTTTTATTCTGTTTATTCAATTCTGCCGGAATGATATCATAAATAGATATCAATTTCAGTTTTTTATCTTCACTCTCATATTGAGAGAAATCCTCTTTATATAGCGCAACGATATCCCGTTGTACCTTATCCACTTCCCGGATATCTTTTGTAGCAATATAGATTTTTACCGCATCCGGCATGCCTCCGACAATTAGATAGATAAAAAACAGCGACAATAGCTTCTGATGTATGAATTCATCCACGGGCTGACATGTTTCAAATTTCGCTTTCAACATTTCCAAAGTTGTTTTTGACACATTATTTGCTATCATGAATTCTTCAAAATCCATCGGATACATTGTCAAAACAGTTAAATATCCAACCGGAACCGACGTTATTCCCTTAAGCTCTACTCCTAATAAGGATCCGCTCATTACATATTTGAAGCTGCCTTCTTCTACAAGGAATTTTATTTTTGTCACTATTTCCGGACATTTCTGTATCTCATCAAAAAAGACGACCGTTTCCTGCGGCTTACAATCCTCCGGCATAATCATTTTTAATTTCACCAGAAACTCATTCGCACTCATTTTTACATTGAGATAATCCACCAAATCCGGCTGATCTATAAAATTAACTTCAAACTTACGATATCCGCTTTTGGCAATTTCCTCTCTTATCAGCCAGGTCTTTCCAATCTGTCTGGCGCCTGTTACCAATAATGCTTTATCCGATCTTTTCAACCATTCTTCTATGATAATAGAGTCTTTTCTATACATAAATTCCCTCCTCCCTTTTTAACAGTATCTATTTTGCCCCGTTTTTTCAATATGATTTGTAATATTTTGCCCCGTTTTATTCAATTTACCATTCCAAAGGTATTTTTTTCTTTCTCGTCGAATTCTTTTTTCCATGCAAAAATAATTGTTGTATCATCACTATAAACTTGAATTTGGCATTCGCTGGCTGCTTGGACGGCTGGGTATATGCCCAAATGCTTATTACAACTACCGGAAACACCGGAAGGCGGATTATTATACCCTTAAAGCCGAAGTCCAAGCACAGATTCAAGAAATATATCATTCGCACAATGTAGTTGACGGCTATCGGAGTATGAAAGTCTATCTGGAGCGTAAAGGTTATTCTTACAGTAATACCACCGTTCATAAATATATGAACACAGAGCTTGGTCTCCGTTCGGTTGTTCATCCAAAAAAGCCGGGATATGAGCATGGAAAACCGCATAAGGTATTCGATAATAAGCTGAAGCAAAATTTCACAGCAGATGAAATCAATCGAAAGTGGTGCAAGGATTTTACCTATCTGTTCCTTACAAATCATGCAAATCTATAACTGCACTATTATAGATTTGCATGACCGGAGTGTGATTGCCAGCATAACAGATCGTAACATTACCAGTGATCTTGCGATCCGGACGCTCCGAAAAGCGCTGGAATCGCAGCCAACAGTCAAAAATGGTCTTATCTTACATTCTGACCAAGGCTCACAGTAAACGTCCAAAGCATTTACCGAATTCTGCGAATCGGTAAATGTGACACAGAGCATGAGCAAAGCAGGATATCCGTACGACAATGCACCGATGGAGCGTTACTTCAATACCTTGAAGAATGAATGCACAAATTTGTATGAGTTTACAACAGAGGAAACACTTTATCAAAAGGTAGAAGAATTTGCATACGTTGATTATAATTATGTTCGTCCACACAGTTATAATGGTTATCGAACCCCATATGAAGCAAGGACGGCAGCATAAATTGATAAGCGCTATTTTTTAGCCACAAGTGTTACAAAAAAGCTTGACCACAACACTATTTTGTAATATGTTTAATTTTTTCACTCATATACTTTCATCTTTCCATAATTTGGTTAGGAATAGCTAACTTAATTGTAACACATCTCACTATAATAAACAATTTCATGTAAAAAATCCTGTTAAAAAATTTACTACTATACTATCCAAAAATTCCCTGAATAGCATCAGATACATTCATCATTTCTGAAACAGGTAACCTATCCACTTTCTTATATCCGCGAATTGATAAATTCAATAATGCCAGTTTTTCACATTGTATATAACCTTCATTTTCTTCCGTGACCAAATTCAAGCCAATTGGAATCTATCGCTTTGTCCCATCCTCATTGAAATTATTTTTTAATGCCTTTTCCGTTAGAAAAATAGACCCAATCAAAAACACCAGTTGTATTACAATGATAATAATACTCAAAATTCCCATTGTATCGTCACTTGCTCCATAAAAAGGAATATGTATAAGCATTGTAGGTCCCAACAGACCAATACCGACTTTCCACCAAAGTTTTCCTGCATGGTCATGTGCAAATCTCCAGGTATCCATATTTATCATTGACATCTTAGTTTGGTATCCCACAACTCCATTGATCTTCTTTGGACAATGTTTCCACATCATTCTGCCCGTAATTATCATAATCGCTGGAATAATACAATCGCATATCAAAATAAACCACCAGAACCACATATTGCCACCTCCCACAACTGGAAATTATAAATCAAATGAAAATACGTTTGGGACAACATCATTTCCAAATGTCTTTACTGCCATCCGATACATAGCTTTTGCATGAATCCTGTCATGCCAAATAAATCTCCTCAGCACCTCCCGCAATGACCATTCTTCATCATAGCTTCCAAGATAAACTTTATTCTCCAAAAATTCCGGCCGATGCTCTAACAGTTCAAATCCTCGTTTCCTGCATTCTTCGATAGTTCCGTTATTATCTGCCTGAACACCAATTTCTCCAAAATAGTAAGCATTCACATTCTTCGTATGCTCATACATTTCATATGCTGAGCGTGGAATCTCACCGTAAAAGGTTTGTCTGACCGGTAAAACACTTTTATCTTTATCCGGTACCGCTTCGTACATCGTCAGGAAATCCCGTGCAGATTTCAGGGCAAGTGATTTTAATTCTTCATATTCCGCCATGCTTAATGGCTTTTTCTCCTCGTCAAAAAGCACATCTGAGTCTGCATCAGAAATGGTAAGTGTTGACACTTTTTCTTGAATGATCTCAGGTTCCGGAACATCCCAAGTTAAAGCTCCTTTCCACTTCAGGTAAGCTGAAATTTCAGACGACATCTTCCCAATAGCTTCACACTTAGATTTACCTCTTGTAAATGCACCAATGAAATTGGACGCATACAGAATACTGTCATCGCCATTATGTTCCCAAACACACTTCACTTTCATAAAAGAATTTTCCTCCCAAACACCGATTTACTTAAATGCAGTATACCACATGGTCAGCGTCAATGATACTATTATTCTCTTTTATAAAATAAAGAGGAAAACGTTCCAAAACCACTTGACATAGTTTTCAAAACCGCTTACACTGTATACTATAACTATTTAACAGGATTGGAGAACATCATGTTTCAGATTATCGTTGACTCTGCGGCAAATATTCCCGCAGAACTTGTAAAAAAATATAAGATCAAAGTTCTTTCTTTTATCAACTTTGTAAATGGAAAAGAAGTCACCTGTTTTGATCCGGAATTATCCCCGGAAGAGGAACGTCAGAAAGGTCATGAATATTACGATGCCGTACGCCAAGGTGCAGATGTAAAGACCGGTCTGATCAGCACTGCCATATTTGAAGATGCATTCCGCAGTGCCATGGAAAATAACGAAGATGTGCTGTATTTCTCGCTTAGCAAAAATATCAGCGGAAATTTCAACTCCGCAAGACTCGCCGCAGAAGATCTGATGCATGATCCGGTAAACGGCAGAAAAATCCGTCTGATCGATTCACTCAATGCTTCTTTAGCACAGGGAATTTTAGCGATCTACGCAAGTGAAATGCGTGATAAAGGTATGGAGATTGATGAAGTAGCAGATATCTTAGAAACGTACCCTGCAAAGATGAACGGTGTATTTACCGTCGGTGATTTAAAATATCTTTCCAGAACCGGACGTTTGAGCGGCGCAACTGCTCTCGTCGGCAACCTTTTGAGTATCAAACCGATCCTGCGCGGAAACAAAGACGGTTTTATTGTCCAGTACAAGAAATGCCGCGGAAGAAAAGCTGCGTTGAACGAGCTCGTCTCTCTCGTCTGTGACAATATCACAGAACCGGAAAAACAGATCATCGGAATTGCACATGCCGATGCCTACGAAGACTCGCTCTATGTCATGGATAAAATTCAGGGAAAAATCTCTGTGCGGGAATTTATCAATACTTCTTACGATTTCTGTACCGGAAGCCATGTGGGTCCGGATACCATCGCCTTGTTCTTTATGGCAAAAGACAGAGAATTAGGGGCAGGAAAATAAGCCTGCCCTGACCAGCAATTATTCTCTATTTCATTTTTCACTACAGCGCCCTTTCCATGCACACAAACCGCATATCATAAAGACTACATTCCCCCACTTTCTCATATCCCAGATGCATATAAGCACGCATTGCCACCTCATGCCCTTCATGCACCAAAATATGAACAGATCTCTTTCCCTGTTTCCTCAGGACATTCATGGCATACGCCATCATCATCCTTGCCAGTTTTTTATTCTGATACTCTTTCCGGATACAGAGCCTTGCCAGTTCGGCACCCGGAAGCAACGTCTGATTCCAGCATTTTAAGCTGTCCACTGCCTCGTCTGCATCTATGGAGATCGACGCCAGCAGTTCCCCGTCTTCATTTTCCATCACAAAAAGCGCATTTCTGGAAAGATCGGATTCTATTGTGTCAATTCCAGGATAGTACTCATTCCAGCCTGCCGCTCCGCCGATCATGGAATGGTACAATTCTAAGATTTTCCCGGTATCTTCTTTTACAGCGGGGCGGATATAGCGCAAAAATGTGTAATCCGGAATTTTCAATGAATCCGCTGCCTGTGCAAAATATTTTTCTTCGATATGCGGCCAGCGCTTTGCTCCCATATCATTTTCTTCCTGCAGTTTCGCTGCCAGATTAACAAGTTCCGGTGTCAGATCTGTTCCAGTCAGTAAAATGTGCAGATTGTTATTTAAAAACCATGGCGCCATATCATAAAGTCCCGATGTAAAAATATCCAGTATCACCTGATTGCTATCGTAAGGGATCCGCAAAAATTCCGGTTTCCATTCATTTTGACCGGACTCTAAGATGATGGCATGCGCGTATCCCGGATCTCCGATCGCAATTCCACAGGAACCGGTATTCATATAGGTTTTTCCCTGATATCTGCTGATACCCGGAAAATGTGTATGGGCTGCAAGCAGATAGTCAGTATCGATCTCTTCTAATACCTCTTTTGTGCGGTCACTGTCAAGCTGGAGCAGTTCTCTTGTATTGACCGGAGAACCGTGACAGCAGGTAAACGCCGGATATCCTTCCTTTTCATAACGAAACGTGATCGGAAGGCTCTCAAAAAAATCCAGATCTCTTTCCGTGAGCTGCCTGTAAGTATACAAAAGATTGCCGCTGGCGGAATTGGCAAGCCAGAATTTTTCTTCTTCCTCCTTCTCCCGGATCTTACGCTGTTCTATCATATATTCTTCCCGGTTTCCGCGCAGCACATGACATGGGAACTGTTCCATTAATTCATAGAGAAGTTCCATCGTCTGCCTTGCACCGGCGGTATCCGAAATAAAATCTCCCAGAAGCAGAAATTCCTCACATCCGGCATTTACCATATAGTCCACACATGCCCGGAATGCGGTCTGGTTGCTGTGAATATCTGCAATTACTCCAACTTTCATTCCAAAGTATCTTTCCTTTCATTTAACCGCCATTCTTACATGTGAAAATTTAATTTTTCACACTACGGTCTGTCTAAACATTTTCTTCCTTGCAGACATCGACCCAGCCTTTTGCCCCGGCGATCTGCTCAAGTTCCGGGATCGTGAGTTTCACTGCACTGTGGTCATTTCCCGCTGCCGGATATACGATAGTAAATTTTTTCAGACTTTCGTCGAGATACACTTCCACACCATCGTTGATTCCAAACGGGCATACCCCGCCCGGCGCATGACCGATCACTTCCTCAACCGCATCAGCCGGAATCATCTTCGCTTTCATATGAAATGTATCCTTGTATTTGCGGTTATCGACTTTCGCCGTTCCTTCCGTCAGAATCAGCACCGCCTGCTCTCCCTGTAAAAAAGACATCGTCTTTGCGATCATGCCCGGCTCCACCCCAAGTGCTTCCGCCGCCATCGCAACGGTTGCCGTGGAATCAGCCAGCTCGATCACATGATCCAAAAATCCTTTATTCTCCAAATATGCTTTCGCTTTTTCTAATGACATATGAATCCTCTTTTCTGTGTAACCTGCAGGCTCAGATATTGTAATCTATAAAGAACCCTTTTGCTGTTTTCAAATCTCATAGTCCATGCAGGATCTCACCGCTGTGTAAGGTCTGACTTTACTGTCTGCGACTGCCACATGTTTCGGATGTGTACTGTAAGTTTTTAATGCTTCCGCACTCTCAAATGTGGAATCTAGCATGACATCCACGGTTGAACTCGGCAGACAGTCGATGCGCACTTTGATTTCTGTCATTCCCGGGATCTGACCGGCAAGACCTTCTAATCCTTCCTTGATCCCTGCTTTGATCTGTTTTTTCTCCTCCT
>OHQL01001103.1_pt1 | contig 10248 bp, 9 predicted proteins | sample 1578151 | NCBI WGS metagenome assembly OHQL01 (sample SAMEA3879519, study PRJEB24766) | human gut metagenome | biome: human-associated habitat; feature: feces | place: USA | collected 1985/1987 | reverse complement strand
TAATTATCTCAACGAAATAAATTTATATCCCTTATTTTTCAATACATCTATCAACTCATCCAGATAATTATAGAATTTATCAATCCGGTAGGGTGTACATGTAGGTGGATCAAAAGTAAGCACCCATTTAAACCATTTTTGTTTCATAAAATGAAATTCCATTATATATCATATTTATTTAATTTCAAGAAGCTTTCCTCCCATTTCTGTTAATTCCGATTTATTACGTACCTTTGTATTGGTTTTTAAGAAGGTTATAACATGATTCAAGAAGCGATTATCCGATATCTGCGTAAACACAGGCAGGAATCCCTTTCTCCCAAAGCTGTTCTTTTCGATATGGATGGTGTATTATATGACTCTATGCGTTTTCATGCACGGGCATGGCATGAGGTAGCGACCCTCCATCAGCTAACTTCTCGGCCGGAAGACTTTTATATGTTCGAAGGACGTACTGGAGAAAGCACGATCAACGAGCTATACCAACGCACTTTCCAACGAGACGCTACCGCCGAGGAGAAGCAAACGATCTATAAAGAGAAAGCGGATCTATTCAATACCTATAATGACGGTGCCCCCATGACCGGCGCCGCAGAGGTTCTAAAAGAAGTGGAAGCATCCGGACTGCAACGATTGGTTGTCACCGGTTCCGGCCAACATAGCTTGATCGATAAGCTAAACCATACCTATCCGGGACATTTCAACCGAGAGAAAATGGTTACGGCTTTCGACGTGAAATATGGCAAGCCACACCCCGAACCTTATTTAATGGGACTTCAAAAAGCGCATGCGAAGCCTAATGAAACTTTTGTGGTAGAGAACGCTCCCATGGGAGTAGAAGCTGCCGTGGCAGCCAATATCTTTACGATAGCCGTAAACACCGGACCTCTCCCCGATCAAGTTTTATTAGATGCCGGAGCGGATTTACTATATCCGGATATGGAAAACTTAGCTAAAGATTGGAAACAAATCATCGAGCTTGCGAAATCCACCCGATTGAACGAGTATTCCAAATAAGCGAACATAAAAAAAGAGGCTACCCGATAATGAAGTAGCCTCTTCTTTTTTATCATCGAACGGATTATTTCACATAATCAGCCTTATTCAAGAAATCATAGCTTTGCTGAACGCTGGCAACCGGATCATTGTTAGTATATTGTTCCACTTCAACATACCAATCCTTTACGTTATTAGCGTACATTTGATCGAAGATAGGCTTGAAATCCATCTTACCGCTTGCGCCGATCTCTTTCTCATCCTTGATATGGATAGCCTTGAACTGGCTCGGACGGTTCTTCAAGTAAGCGACAGGATCACCGCCACCCATCATTACCCAGTATACATCCATCTCGAAGAATACGTGGTTCGGGCTTACGTTATCCAACAGATAATCATAGATCAACTGATCGTCAATCTTACGGAACTCGAAGTCATGGTTATGATAACCGAATGCGATACTAGCGGCAGCGGTCTTATAACCAACCGTGTTGAAATAATCACAGTACATCTTCAAGTCATCCAAGGTAGTCTTATCGTTAACCGGCATCCACGGTTGAACCATATATTTAACGCCTAACTCATTATGAGCATCGATCGCTTGATCCCACCAACTCATAACCTCGGCTTCTTTTTCTTTCGTAAAGGCCTGTCCAAGGTGAGCGCTCGTGCACTTCATACCTAGGTCATTCACCATTTTCTTAAATTCAGCGGGAGCTAAACCGTAAATCTTACCGTTATCATAGCTTGCTGTCTCCAGATTCTTATACCCCATCTTAGCGGCGGTTTCCAATACTTTCTGGATACCTTCTTCTTTTACAAGGTCTCTTAAAGAATACAATTGAAGCCCTATATATTTAGAAGACTCCGATGCTGTAGCGGCAGCTTGTCCTGATTTACCGCCACAAGAAGATAATAACTGCGGGGCTACCAACCCACCCGCAAGCATCAAAGAGGCTTGCTTCAAAAAATTACGTCTGTTCTGCATAGTACTATTAATTAAGTTTGATTGAGAATTTTTACAAAAGTAAGACTATATTCTTAGGTTTATATCTTTATGGAAGTTAAAATCTTCAAAAAGGACATTGTATTTTAATTTTCGTTATCTTTGGAGGATATATTATTACTTAAATCATTTATATCATGAAAAAATTATCAATTCTAGCGATGGGCCTTCTCTTTGTCCTGACCACAGCCTGTAGTGTTTCTGGCAGTGGCACCTTATTCGATGGCAAAGATAGTAACAAATGGAAAATGACAGGCGATGTCTCCGTTCAAGACGACATAATGACCTTGAAAGGTACGGATGCGCTGGTCGTACTGAAAAACGGCAAATACAAAAACTTCGATCTGACCCTTGATTTACGTACTACCCCGGGAGGCAAAGGCGCCGTCTGGTTCCATACGGACCCGAACTTGAAGAAAGGATATCGTATCGCTATCAATAATGACCGGGCTGATAAGGTTTGGTGGAAAATGACAGGAAGTCTTGTTTCCGTGAGGAATTTGACCAAAAGCTTCGTAAAAGAAGATCAATGGTTCAAGATGGATATCCGGGTAGCCGGACAAGAGATCGATGTAAATATAAACGGCGAACCGGTTGTAGAGTATATCCAACCGACCGCACCGTATCGTACGGACGCTAACACCTATGCCTTATTATCGGAAGGGACATTTGGCATAGAGAGTGATGGTAGCGGTGAGATCCAGATCAAGAACATCACCGTGAACGTAATTGATGAATCCACGATCGATATCAACGCACAATTAGCGGAAGCTAACGATGAGCAAAATGACGAGATCATAAAATTACATCAATCGGATTTCCCTGTATTGGATTATCACGTGCATTTAAAAGGTGGATTAACCAAGGAAGTTGCCGCTAAGCAATCCCGCAAGACCGGTATCAATTATACGATCGCACCGAACTGCGGCATCGGTTTCCCGATCACGAACGACCAACAAGTCATGGATTACCTAAATGAGATGCGCTCACAGCCTTTCATCCTTGGTATGCAAGCGGAAGGACGCGAATGGATAACCACATTCTCTCCCGAGACTCTTAAAGAATTCGACTATGTGTTTACGGACGCTTTGACGTTCAAGGACAATAAAGGTCGCCGTACCCGCCTATGGATTCCGGAAGAGACTTGGATCGAGAATGAGGAGCAATATATGGACATGATCGTAGATCGTATCTGCTCCGTATTGGAAGAGCCGGTAGATATCTATGTAAATCCTTGTTTCTTGCCATCTCCGATGGATAAGCGTTTTGACGAATTCTGGACGGAGGCCCGCATGAACCGTTTCGTCGAGGCATTGGCAAAAAGCGGAAAAGCTTTAGAGATCAACGAACTATACAATATTCCAAATAAAGCGATCATTATGAAGGCGAAAGCCGCCGGCGTTAAATTCACGTTTGGAAGTAACAACGTGACACCAAACGTCAGCGATCTGTCTTACAGTATCCGCATGATGAAAGAATGTGGCCTGACGGCTGAGGATATGTATAAACCGAAAGTTAAAATCTAATCACACATTTACCCTCACCCTAATCCCCCGTTTAGGGACACCCTAAATGAGCGATTAGGGTAGACCTAAACGAGGGATTATTCTCTCTCTCGCAACATCCGTCGCATCTTCATATACCGATATTGCTTAATAATCATCTTGCGGCTACGTATGATCTGATAACGGTAAATGATACAAGACAAGATGAAATATACGCCCGCTTGAATCCATAATACCCGATATTCATGCGCCACCTCATGCAAGGAAGCGCCTGCCGTATTGATACGAATAAATCCCTGGATACCCGGAGTAGAAGGAAACAAATAACCCACCACTTTCCAAAACGGAGGAATAGCCGCCTCCGGCCAAGAGACACCCGAGATAAATAACAAGATGACAGACGTGAAAACGAATACCAACATAGGCGACTCACGACTCGTCATAAATCCAGATAGCGTCATAGACATAAAAATACAGGCAAACAGGTAAGGCAGTAAAAACAACAAAATAGTCAGTGGCTCACCAACCTGAGGTAAGGAGAATAACTTAGGGACAATAGCCAATACCCAGATGCAAACCACCACATACAGCAAAAGATAAGTCAGCGACTTGCCGAACACGATACGCAAAGTCCCATTAAAATGCCGGCAAATAGGCACCAGACTATGAAAGCGGTTCTTTTCCCGGGCCGTTCCTCCCAACATTCCGATACCCAATATCAAGGTCTGTTGCAACACCAAGATCAAGATAGCCGGTACCAAGAAACTGGCAAAGCCATTCTGGGAATTAAACAACGCTACCGATTCATACGGGATCGGGTCTACCGTGATCTGGTCCATCTTATCCGTAGACGACGGATTATTATGCATCCGAAGTTCCTTACCCATATCCAATGACACCTCTGTCGTCGCCAAAAGGAAAGCCTTATAAAACAATAAGGCGCTCATATCGCAATACAACGAGACGGTTGTCTGTCGCCCTTCATGCAGGTCCTTACTATAATCCGGGGGAAAGAGCAAAATTCCATAGGCCTTCTTCTCATCCAACATCTTCTTGGCTTCCGCCATATCCGGACAAACACCCACTACTTCCACATCTGGCGTGGCGTTAACCCGTCTGGTAAACTCACGACTCAAATAGGAATCACTTTGGTCTACCACCACCATCTTCGCCTCGTGTACTACCTCGTTATTATATATAAATGAATAAAGCAGCGGATATACGAAAGGCACCAAGAAAAAGAAAATCATGACCCCCGCATCTTTAAACACGTTTCTCAATTCATCCTTCCAAATATAAAACGTATCCAGAAGACCTTCCTTTATGATATATCGTAAACGATGTTCTCTTTTCATCACATACAGTTTTTACGGTAGATATTTGAAATCCAACAACGCCCTCTTCAAGTTCCGCCCGATAAGGAACGGCAAGATCAGAAATCCCAACAACCAAGCGTACTCGCCCAACGTATAGAATAGCGCCCGCCCGTTCAAGGCTTGATCGACATAAATCAAGAAATAATGCCGCAGAGGAAACAAACGTGCCAACGCTTGCAACGTAGGGTCCATACCTTGTACCGGAAACGAGAATCCGACAATGGAGAACGAGATCATTCCGAACAGGCTGGCAAAGCTAAGCCCTAAACGGGGAGTCGGTAATACGCCGATCATAAATACGCCTACCGCCTGAGAGGATATAATCAGCAAAAACATTGCCAAAAGCATCGGAAACCAACCGCTATTTAACGGGAAAGAATTAAATCCATACAACACCGCACAATACATAAAGCCTACGACCGTAAAAATAGCCGTCTGCGGCAATAACTTTCCCAACAAACTAACTGCGATGGAATTCCCTCCCATATCCAACCATTTACGGGATGTAGAATATTTAATTTCTGTACCAATGCTGAATACCGTCACTAGAAATACCATTAACTGGATGACACCCGGCAAAACCGTATTATTCAAATATACTGAATAATTCAACCACGGATTGCCGATCGGATGCGTATCGATCACGATCGGTTGTAGCTGTCCCATGATCTGCGCTTCGGTATATCCTTTAGCTTGTCCGGTTTGTAAACCCACAGCGGCCCCCGCCAATACTGACATCGTTTTCATATCCCGAAACAGCAAGGAAGCGGCGATCAAATAGGTACCATTCGTATAAAAAGACAAACGGGGCTGCTTTCCAGATGTGGCGTCCACGGCGAAACCGGATGGAATGTAAAAAATTCCATATACATTCCCTTTCTGCATTTCCTGACGAGCCTCGGTAAACGACATGGTTTTCATATACACCTCTGTCTGCTCAAAGGCATCCAACTGGCGAATCAAATTGCGCGAGGTAGCAGAGTTATCCATATCCACCACCGCTATCGGCAGATCGGTCGGCAATCCCTCATGCATCAACGATACAAAGAAAATGACACAGATAGCCGGAGCGATCAGCATACAAAAGAAGTAAATCGGTTGAGCCACCAGCCGATGCACCTCACGCTTCGCGATAAGCCAGATTCTATGCAAACTTTCTTTATAGGTCATACGATCTCTTTCCCTTTTTTCTTTAAGATCACGGACATTCCCGGACGAAGATCAGCGACTTTCTCCAACGGACGGGCACGCACCTCGAAAGTCTTCGAGTCATATTGTCCATTCGTCTTTGTCGCTTTCCATGCGGCATACGAGCCCATATCCTTCATATAATAGACTTTCAACTTCACCGGTAGGTCCCCCAACGCCGGAATAAAAGCATTTACTTCCGAGCCAATCTTGATATCTTTCAACAGATCCTCACGAATACTGAAAGTTACCCATACATCATTTAAATCAGAGATATTCATGATCGGAGCGCCTGTACCAACCAACTCACCGACTTCCGGGAACCGTTCTGAAACCTCCCCGTCAATCGGAGCCACCAAAGCGCTCTCGCCCACATACGACTCCACTTCGGCGATAGCACCTTCCGCACGTTGGACCATAGCGGCAGCGGCAGCCTTATCTTCCTTACGGGCACCTTCTTTTGCCATCTCATATTGAGAACGGGCAGCCTTCTCTGTCGCTACCATAGCGTTATAATTAGCCTCCACCTCGTCTCTTTTTTGAGCGGACATCACCCCTTTCTCGTATAAATTCTGAATACGATCGAAAGATTTCTTAGCGATAGTTAATCCAGCTTGCGCCTTTTGCCACATCTCATAAGCGGCCGTGATTTCCTGTTCACGGGCTCCTTTAATCGCTTTAGCGTTCTGCGCCTCCGCTGCCGCACGAGCCGCCTCCGCTTGTTTCAGCTTCGCCATAACCTCGGGCGTATCTAAAAAGACCAAAGTATCTCCGGCTTTTACCTGATCGCCTTCGCCAAAACGATAAGAAGCGATACGTCCGGGAACCTTACCGGAGATACGAACTTGGGTGGCCTCGGCCTGCCCCATTATAATATCGTCAGGCGGTGTAAGCAGGAAGAAACCCGCCAAGGCTACCAATCCGATCACGACCAATACCGTGATAAAAGCTAACATCATGTTACTGATAGAAAACTTCTTGTTCTCGTTCATCTCTGTGTATATTTTTATTTGTTATTACTCTTATTCATTTGCGGACAGTTTACCCAAAGCCTTGCTTAGATAAACTTCTGTTAATTTCACCTCGATTTGAGCATCAATCAAACTAGAGCGAGCAGAAACCCATGCTGTCTGCGCCTCCATTAAGTTCAAAGCCGGGATAACCCCTTCCTCAAAACCGAAATTCGCACGCCGCAAATTCTCTTCCGCATTTTCCATATTACGGGAAGAAGCGATCAACTTTTTGCCCGCTTCATTCACTTTATAAACGGATTGATTTACCTGCAACTCGATCTTTTCACGAGCATCCTGCCATTCCAGTGTTTTTATGCGCGTTTCCGCTTTCGCCGAGTTACGCCTATAAGTGCCTTCCCACCAACCGGACAAGGGTACCTTTACCATAACTCCGACATTAAACATACCGGCGAAATCATTTTTAAAACCATTAAAAACATTCGGATTCGTGACGAAGTAATTCGCCGCTAAAGCGACATTAGGCAACATCTCTGCCAAAGCAATACGTTCTTTTCGCTTATAGATTTTCGTTGCCAGATCCAAACTTCTCAGTTCATTACGATTCATGAAAGCCTCATTCAGATCGGCCGAGGCTTGTGTTGTCTCTACCGGAAAATTATCCAGCTTCTCGTCTGCAAGCGATAAATCCTCCTCTAAAGACAGACCACAAATTTGCGCTAAAAGCATTCGGGTTAAAGCCAGACCATTCTCAACCTTAGTCTGAGCCATCTCCGCCTCATTCAGTTTCACCTTGACAGAAAGACCATCGGCCTCGGTAGCGACTCCCTCATAGATCATAGCGGTCACATCACTATCCATCTTACGGAGCAAATCCACATAAGCGTCCGCCAATTTCTTCTTATTCACCAAAGATATGACCTGCCAATAGGTCTCGTCAGTCTTATAAATCAAGTCCTGCAACTGTAAATTATTCATTGACTCCGCTAATTGCTTGGCAAACTTAGTGATTTGGTTATAATTAACGATCTTCCCGCCCATGAATACAGGCTGCACCAACGATACATTACCCACCCAGATATTCTGCACATCCAAATGTTGCATATCGTTCACCCCACTCATCAAATGTTGGATCATCGGTAATTGGGCCAAGCCACCTAAAGAAGAGCTCAAGGATGAGGACAAAGCGCCCATGTCCAGTAAGTTTATATCCTTCTGGTTCCACATATAGGCACCGTTTGCCGATAATTGAGGAAAATACTTGGTAAAAGCGGCTTTCTTCTCGTTATCCGCCATCTTGATCTTTTCGCCAGAGATTTGTAGCTCCTTATTGTTCTGGATCGCCAGATTCCGGCACTCTTCCAATGTCAACATTCGCTGAGCGTGCATACAGCTCACCGTGACTACAAATGCTAATAGTAAGATAGTTCGTTTCATCTTTATATCGTTTTAACCTACCTATATAATGTCATCATATTCCCTATGTGACAAAAATATAAAAACCCGCACAAAAGTATAGGTTTAAAGCGAATATAAAATTGAACTAATTCAATAAAGGATACGTTTCTTCAACTTACAATACCAAGAATCACTAACCCCCATATATTGAGCTATATATTTATCAGGGACCCGGCTTACGATCCATTGGTGGTTCGTATAAAGATATTTCAGGAATTCTTCCGCCTTACAGGTTTGACGGACAGCGAACATTGAATAGAGCTTGGAAATAATCATCAGCATCACATTCTGATAACAGGTAGCGAAAGCTGGATATCCCAACGTCAAACGTTCGATATCCGTCCGGGAGAAACAAAGTAATTCACCATCCTCGATAGCTTTCACCTCAAACTCGGAAGGGACTTGTGTAAAATAACCGATTGTAGAAACAAAAGGGTACATACTATCCGAGGAGAAACCGGTTACGCATTCATTCCCATTCTCATTAATATATTGATTGATAAAAAGCCCTTTATTAATAAAATAGGCATCTTGGCACAACTCGCCCGTACGAATCAAATAATCCCCTTTCCGGATTGTCACACCTCGAGTACAACTTTCCAAATCCTTTAGGAAAGATTCATCTCGAGACAGAATCTCCGGAATAAAACTTAGGAACTTCTCAAAGTCGGGAGATAATTTCATAGTTAATCATCCAAGGTAAATCTCTTCTGTCCGATCAAATTACCGTCAGAGAAAATATCCACACGGTAAGTACCCGGAGATAAGAATTCCTCGATATTCCAATACATGGTCACAGCCACCTCCTCACCTTCATATTCTATCATTTTCTTCATAGAATAATTGATTTCCTTTCCTTCAAAAGCGAATACATCCGCACGGCTTTTCACCAATATATCGTCATCCGGTTTCATGATCCGTACATATACCATCTTTTCGCCGACAGGAGCGGTAATGTTCTTCGCTATCTTGAAAGTCACGACAAATTGCTGCATCTTTTTAATACGCTTAGCTAGTTTACCTCGAGAGTTCACAGGAGTCACGTTAATATCCGTCGCATCCAAACGACTAGCTAACGTTACTCTTTCCGTCAATTTCTCTTTTTCCTTTTTCAAGGTAGCAGCTTGTGAAGTAGCCCTCTGATATTTCTGAACAGCCTCTTTCTTCTCAACCTTCAATTGCTCATTCTCACGATTCAAGGAATCGATTTGGACAACATAGTTACGCATGATTTTACGTAAGGTATCCAATTCCTTTTTCAAGCGAGCTATTTCCTTCGCATTCGTAGCCTTCACCGTACGCAATTCTTCCAATAAACGTTGTACCTTTGCTTGCTCCGTAGATAATAGGGCAACAAGGGAATCATTGCCTACGCTAAACTTATAACCTTCATATTGAAGAGACAATTCATTATATTCATCCTCCAAAGATTCTTTCTCAAGATCAAAGGTTTCCACCAAATCAGTCATTTGCTGCTTTTGATGATAAATATAATAACCGGCACCAGCAATAATCAGTACCAATACTATAACTGCTACGATAAGTAGCGAAAGTTTATTTACTTCTTTATTCTCTTTCTTTTCAGTATCCATATGAGGTTCTTAGCTATTACAAAAGCACAAAATTACAATTTCTTATCCATCCGAACAACAAAGTACACCTAAAAATAGAAAAAGACAGAGAGGATATATAACAAAAAAAGGAGCCAATCTTTCGACTGACTCCTTTCACCTAAGACGGCGGCTACC
>OHQL01001092.1_pt1 | contig 10311 bp, 9 predicted proteins | sample 1578151 | NCBI WGS metagenome assembly OHQL01 (sample SAMEA3879519, study PRJEB24766) | human gut metagenome | biome: human-associated habitat; feature: feces | place: USA | collected 1985/1987 | reverse complement strand
CATGGACAACGCGGCGATGCGCCGGGGTAACCCTTCCGTCTTCGCCAAATGGGGACAGAACGTCGCCATCCTGTCGGGCGATGCGATGCTCATCAGCGCCTACCGCCTGTTGAGCGAATACCCGCCCCAAGTGCTGCCGCAGATTCTCGCCCGCTTCAATACGATGGCCATCGAAGTCTGCGAAGGCCAACAGTACGATATGGATTTCGAAACCCGGGAGTCGGTTTCGGTCGAAGAGTATCTCCACATGATCGAACTCAAAACTTCGGCCCTACTGTCGGGTGCGACCGTCATCGGAGCGATCATCGGCGGGGCGGGCGAAGAAGACTGTCAACGCCTCTATCGTTTCGCCACCGAACTGGGACTGGCGTTCCAGTTGCAGGATGACCTGCTGGACAGTTACGGCGACGAACGGCTGGGCAAGGCGATCGGAGGCGACATCCTCGAAGGCAAAAAGACCTACCTGATGGTCATGGCCCTCAGCAAGGCGTCGGCCGCCGAGCATCGAATCCTCGCTTCGACCTATTCCGATCCGACTCTTTCCGATCAGCAGAAGATCGCGCGCGTGCGGGAGGTTTTCGACAAACTGGGCGTCGCCCGTCTGACCGAACAGCAGATCAACCACCGCTTCGAACGGGCGTTGAACATTCTCGATACGTTATCCGTACAATCGGAAGGCACGGCCCGCCTGCGGGAGTACGCCGGCAGCCTGATCGGACGCAACAAATAAATCCTCGGCCCAATGAAACGCAGCGACATAGAGATCATGGCTCCTGCAGGAAGTTACGAATCCCTGCATGCAGCGATCGACGCCGGAGCCAACTCCGTTTATTTCGGAGTGGGAAGGCTCAATATGCGGGCCCAATCCGCCGCCAACTTCACCCTGGAAGATATGGGGCAGATCGTTTCGATCGCCCGTGAACACGGCGTGAAAAGCTATCTGACGGTCAATACGGTGATTTACGACGAAGAGATCGAAACCCTGCACGCGACCATCGACCGTGCCTGCGAGGTGGGCGTGGACGCCATCATCGCCACCGATATGGCCGCCATCCAATATGCCCGCAGCGTCGGCATGGCCGTACATATCTCCACGCAAAGCAACATCTCCAACATCGAAGCCGTCCGGTTCTTCGCCCAATGGGCGGACGTAGTGGTCCTGGCCCGGGAACTCGACCTGGTGCAGGTCGCCCGTATCAGCCGGGAAATCGAACGGCAGCGGATCACGGGCCCCGGCGGAGAGCTGGTACGGATCGAAATGTTCGCCCACGGCGCCCTCTGCATGGCCATATCGGGCAAATGCTACCTGTCGCTCCACACCAGCGACGGATTCTCGGCCAACCGGGGAGCCTGCCGGCAGATCTGCCGTCGCAAATATCTGGTTACGGACCCCGAAACGGGCGAAACACTCGACGTCGAGGGCAACTATATCCTCTCGCCCAAAGACCTCTGCACGATCGACTTTCTCGACTACTTCATCGAATCGGGCGTGCGGGTCCTCAAGATCGAAGGGCGTGCGCGGGGAAGACGGCGACTACACGCCGGAACTGGCCGCCGCACTGAAAGAGCGGCTGGCAACGGTATTCAATCGCGGATTCTGGGAGGGATACTACGCAGGACGCCCGATCGTGGAGCACAGCCGCCACCACGGATCGGCCGCCACCAAACGCAAAGTCTATGTGGGCAAGGTGACCAACTTCTTCAAAAAAATATCGGTGGCCGAGGTGCTCGTCGAAGCGGCTCCCCTATACGAAGGGGACGAACTGCTCTGGGTGGGCGAAACGACCGGAGTGGTCGAACAGCACGGGGACGAAATCTTCGTGGACGAGCACCCCGTGCAAACAGTACTCCAGGGAACGACCTGCTCGGTCAAAACCGTCCAACTCATCCGCCGGGGCGACAAGCTCTACAAACTGGTCGATACGATCGGATAAGAAACAAGGCACCGGACTATGAAGTCCGGTGTTTCTTTTTTACAAATACACATTTTAATTACCCCGATATTCATCGGCTTCCGATCGGGCGAAAACTTCGATTCGATCTCTTGCAAAAAGATCCGGAAGGCTCGCACACACCGGACAAAGGAGTGACGAACTACGCCGGTCGGATTCGTAAAATCGGGGAAATCCCCTCGCAAATCGCCCTCCTCTCATAACAACTCGCACGATAGACGGCATATATGCCCTTGCCGGCAACTTCGCCCCGGAGAAAATCGGGAGGGGCTACCTTCGAAGCGCCGCAATAAAATCGGGAAAAAGCGTCCAGAGATTTTCAGTGCGGAGCCACAGCTCACGAGCCTGGGCCTGCACCGAAGGGCGCTCGCTCTCGATATCCTCCAGGTACTGCCCGTCGGCAGGATGTTCGTCGGCGGTAAATTCGGCAAAATAGGGTGCGAATCGGGTCCTGAAACGGATCGCATCGCCCTCGGGAATACGGCCGCTGCGCCGAAAAGCCGCCCACATGGTCAGCACCTCCTTGCAGGCGTATTTATCGGAAATATCGTTGCTCACCTCGTCGAAAAGTTCGTACTCCTCCATTGCCAGGTAATTGAACGCCAACAGGATAATTGCCTCCAGATGGTCTTCGGGATCCAGTTCGAGAAGCAATTCGAGCATGGCGGTAGACATTTCGAAATCGTTGATCAGGAAATGGTCGATCGCCGAAGCGTGAATCACCTCGAGCGCCGCACGCGTATTGGGATCCTCCCATTCGAGAATCACCTCCTCGTCTTCGGGCAATAATTCGGAAATGCGCTGAAAGGCGTGAAAGCGTTCGTTGCAGGCCTCTTCGACCCGCCCCTGGCGCTGCAACTGTTTGGAATGGGTCAGAACCCGTACAAAATCATACGCCCCCTGACCAACGATCTCGAATGTCTGATCCGGAGTAGGATTGAGCGTAGCCTTATCTTGCATGACGGTTTTGTTTATTAGCGGATTAACTCCTCGTAATTTTTTATCTTCCCGAGGATTCGGATTCCGGTCCGTACGACCTCCGAAACCATGGCGATACGAAATTTTCGGGGCGAAGATAGCAAGAATGAGAGAAAAAATCGCACTTTTTCCAAGAAATAGTCCTTACCATTTGATTTTATTCAAAAAATTTTCCGATATTTGCATCCCGAAAGGGTTTCACAAAACTCCCTATTGCCGAAATAGCTCAGCGGTAGAGCACTTCACTCGTAATGAAGGGGTCCCGAGTTCAAATCTCGGTTTCGGCTCAGAAAGCCAGCGACTTACAGAAATGTAACTGCTGGCTTTTTTGTTTCTGCACAGCGAAAAAAGGGGTTGAAAAGCTGTTTGTGCTGTATTGTTGTACCCCGAATCTGCTACCCTCGATTGCTTGCACAACACGCAAGTAAATGAAAATCAAAGCCATTCAAAAAAGCTGACAGGACCTACAAAAATGGCCTGGATTCACAGATGAACCATACCTCAATCTTTTCGAAGCCCATATTAAAAGCGATACAGTTATATTCGGCGATACATCGTTAGAGGACAAGCAGAAAGAGTTTCGTTTCCCACCGGATGGCTCCAACGAGCAATATCCGAAACAATTCATAGAACGACCAACGAACAAACTTTGACAGAAGGCCTAAATTGACCTTTGGGGCTGATTCGTCTTATTTTATCACAGTAAAACAGCCTGTAATCGTAAAATTAGCTATCTTTGTCCATACGATATGCCAAAACTATATATCATAGCGGGCTGCAACGGTGCAGGAAAAACGACTGCGTCCTATACCGTACTACCCGAAATGCTCGGCTGCAAGGAGTTCGTCAATGCGGATGAAATAGCGAAAGGCCTGTCGCCGTTCAACCCGGAAAGCGTGGCGATCGAAGCAGGACGATTGATGCTTCAACGGATGGACGACCTGCTGTCCGAAGGGTCGGATTTTGCTTTTGAAACGACATTGTCCACGCGTTCTTATGTAAAGTTCATAGAACGGGCACAAGCAAAAGGTTACTTCGTGACGCTGCTCTATTTTTGGTTGCCGACCCCCGAACAGGCTATCGAACGCGTCGCGACCCGTGTGCGAGAGGGAGGCCACAATATTCCTTCGGATGTGATTCGTCGCCGCTATGCCAATGGGATAAAGAATTTGACCGCTCTTTATATTCCCCTTTGCAACTATTGGGCGATCTACGACAACAGTTCGGCTGACGAGCAGATCAGAATCATCGCATTGGGAGGAAAAGACATAACAACCCATATCGAAGATACGTTATCCTATAAAACGATTGCAGATTATGAGCGAAATTGAGATCAAGCAGATGCAGGAGAAAATCAACGCCGGAATTTTGCTTGCCCGTAAGCGTTTGATTGAAAAAGTCAAAAAAGAAGATGGCGAATTGGTCGTTGTCCGGGATGGAAAAATCGTCCGCCTCAAAGCCAAGGACCTCAAATAACACCGCTTACACTAAAGCAGCGATTATATCCTCGGCCATACGGTCGAGGATTTTTTACATGTATCCGGAATGCGAAAGAGCATCGCAACAGAAAAGCCGAGAATATCCCGGCTTTTCTGTTTTCTCTATATACAACCGCAACTATTCGACGGACTCATATTTATAATCGACTTTCCCGCCGACGGGACATACGGCCCCGTTATTGACAATAAAGGCAGCGTCCTCCTCTTCCTTGAACACGTAAATAACAAATTCGCAATTCTGAGAATCCCAGCCGTTATTCAGGGAGACCTCGAAATCGAAACTGCGCTCACCGGCTTCCGCAACGGCAGGAGCGATCGGATCACCTTCCATATTCGTAAGTGCCGCCCGCAGAACATGGTTGAAAACGGGTAGCGTTTCATTGTTAGTTTTCTGAATATCATTTTCGGTAAGCACACAGGCGATCTTATAATTACCGGCCTGTTGGAACCTTACCGTCGCCCGAATCTTTGCTGTCTGCCCGTCAAGTTCCGACTCGGCCTTCACACCGCAAACGGCCGGATACTCCTCCATAGCACTCTTGATCTGGTTACGGATCGACGTCGCCGTAATACCTCCCGTACCTACACTTTCAAAGACTGTTCTAAAATCATAATTCCAAGTCGGCACATACTGATACCCCAACTTCGCACCGAGTGCGCTCCCTACCGGGACAGTCAATCGGTCCCCTTGGTGTGCGGCGACAACCAGGAAACGTTCGGATTCTTCCGGTTTCAATTGCTCGAAATACCGTTGCGCCTGCGCACAAGGCCCGCACCATGTCGCCGTGAACTTCGTCAACAACACATGTCGGTAAAAAGCATCGGATTCCGAGTCAGATTCTACCTTCACCGAAACGACGTTCGACAACATGCCATCGTATGCGGCCTGGAACTCATAGGTACCTGCCACATTCGTCGTCCAAGTGGCATTCTGAACTTCAGAGCCAGAGGTTACATTCTTAATCACGGCCTCGGCGGTTACATCCCTGTCCTCAAAAGCCACCGTAAATGTCACGCTGCCTCCCCCCGCTAACGAAGAGGTACTCGCTGACAAGACAAGTTCCGGGCCGGATTCGGAATCGTCGTCGCTACAAGCCATAAAACCGGCAAGGGCAACAAAAGCCGCACACATGACAGCAAATCTAAAGAAATTAAAATGCCATTTCATAGTTATTATTGATTAAAGGTTAAAATTGGATGAAAAAATCAAAAGTAAAAATGTATAAGTTACTCATTATCTATTGAAAGATAATATTCTCTTACAATTCAACATTTTCAAAAAAAACTTCTAACAATAATTAAAGTTTTAACACATTGCAAGATATAAAAAAAATCCTTTACTGTTGCTAGCAAAGGATTTTTTTATACAAATTATATCCTACAACTCATATCTGTAATCCACAGAACCATCAACAGTACATTCAGCACCGTTATTGACAATATACTTGCCATTGGCCTCCTCTTTGAATACATAAACCACGAAGGCGCAGTTCTCGGCATTCCAGTCCTCCCCGATCGTCGCCTCGAAATTGAACGTACGCTCCTCCGGAGCAGTTACGGCCGGCGTAACGGCATCGCCCTCCATATCGGTCTGGGCCGCACGCAAAACATGGTTGAAAGTATTGTACGTCTCCTTGTTTTCAATATTATTCTCAACCAGCACGCAAGCGATCTTGTAATTACCGGCCTGCTGGAACTGAACGGTCGCCTCGATCTTAGCCGTCGAACCTTCGAGCGTGGAGGTCGCTTTCACACCGCAAACGGCCGGATAGGTTTTCTCCGCATGACTGATCTGCTGCCGGATCGAAGTTTTGGAAATGGCACCCGCTCCGATACCGACAACCAAATCCTCGAAATTATAAGACCAAGTAGAATACACACCTACTTTCATCTTACTCTTCAAACTAATCCCCTCCGAACACCAATAAGGATCCATTGGCATTCCTTCAGGCTGGTGGGCGGCAACGACCAGAAAATGGTCACGGTCCGCTTCATCCAGCGCATCGAAATATCCTTGTGCCGTAACACAATTCCCGCACGTCATATACGTAAACTTGAGCAGCAGTACGTAGCGATAGAACTCTTTGTCTTTGTTTTTGTCTATGGCGCTTACCGTAACGGGATCCGAAGTATAGCTGTCGTAAACAGCCTGGAACTTGTACTCGCCGATCTCTGTCGTGGTCCACGCAGCGTTTTCCACCGGTTCACCGGTCGTCACATTGGTAATCGCTGCTTGCGAGGTCACATCCTCCCCGTCATACGTCACCATGAAAGTCACGTTGCCTTCACCGGCGACAAAAGAAGAAGCGCTCGCCGTCAGCACCAATTTGCCGGACGGAGTCTCCGGATCATCGTCGCTGCACGCTGCGAAAGTCGCCAGAGAGAGCGTCGCAATGCAGGCGATGAAATAGTTGAAAATTTAGTTCGTCCTTTCATAATTTCAGTAATTTTGGTTGATTTTTCTCTTTCTTAGATTTTCAAACATACGGGAATTTTCGACGATCAGAATCTTCACGATCAGAAAGTCAGCGTCATCGCCAGATTACCGCCCGTATAAGCCGGCATCTCGCGGCAAACACCGCCCGAGCAGATATACCCTGCGCGGTTACGTCCGTAACTCAATGCGATGCGAATGAACGAGTGGGTGAAGCTGGCGCCCGCCGAGTAGTAGTTGATCTCCGAACCGCCGTGGTTGTACATATCCTGTACGAAGATACTCCACTTGGGGGCGAAGCTGGCTTCCAGCAATCCGGCCACCCAGTCACCATCCACCTCTTTGGAACCCTCCGCATGAGGCGCATAGAGATATTGAAGCTCGGCCCGCAACGAGAATTTCGGCGTAAACTTATAGGTCACGTCCGCAACGAAAACATTCTGGCGGATGACGTCTTCCCCACCGTGCATCGCATTCTTCTGCAACGACACGAAAAGAACCGTGCGCAGTTTGCTGTTCCAACTCTTATCGATGTCGAACGAGAAATCCCGGTAGTAGAAATTGGTTCCGGGTTTACTCATCGTCCCGTTGATGGAATAATAGCGGGCATAATTCGCATGGATCTTCAATCCGCGCTTGCCACCGATGGCCGTACCGCGCCTGAACGTGTAAAACGCGTCGATCTGACCGCCGATCTCTCCGTTTTGCTGGGGACTGTTAGGATCCAATCCGGCCAGCATATAGGTATGTTGCGGACTCAGGGCCGGAATGTAATTGATCGTATTGCCCGGCAGGAGGCCCAAACTGCCGCTTCCGCCGTCGGGCCGGTAAAGCTGGCTCTGCATGTAGTTCAGGCGGCGGAACTGCGCCATCACAGCATAATTGCTGCCGGTGTAACCGATTTCGAACAACTGTGCGTCACCGCGCTTGAACACCTCTTCACCGGTCATATTGTCCAGATAGACATCCTTGCTTTTGCCTACATACTCGAATTTGGCCGACAGTCCCCTGTACTCGTAATTGACACGCCCCGAATAACTGATTACGTTCTTCGAAAGGTCGAAATCATAATCGTCCCGATACTCGGTGTACCACGAAGGCAGGTTCTTGAAATGCCGGTTGACGATGCTGCCCTCGAGCGAAAGCCGGTGATCCAGCAAGCCGATGGCATTCGAAAGCGAGAATGAAAGGTCGCCACCGGCAATCTGGGTCGACAGGTATCCCAGGTTGAAACGCGGGAAGGCATACAGCACCTTACCTTCCACGATGTCCTTGATATTGAACGTGACCCGTGCACCGCCCAGCGAATTGTTGAAGCCCAAAGCCCGGTCTTCCCAAGCACGGAGGATCAACCCGCTGCCGAACTGTTCGTAAAAGTCGCCGACGGTCACCGAGTAGTTGCGGTCCGTCCACGAGATATACTTCTCAGTCAGGTTATTGATCGAGAAACCTTCCATCACATATTCATAACCCTGCATCGGAGTCCCGACCAGCGGATGGGGATAATACTCGAGCTGCACGCCGGCCGAAAAACGCCCCAACTGGTAGTCGAGCTTCAGGAAGTTGTTCGAACCGTAACTGTTGTGAGGAACGACCGCACCGGTCTTGCTGTCCTCCACATAGTAGATCGTATTGGTTTCGAAACTGCCGCTCAAATGACCCAAATTCCGCTTGCGTTTGGGCTCGTCGGATTTTTTATCCGATTTCGGGTCCTTCTTATCCGCCTCCGCTTCAACAGTTGCGGAAACCGTTTCTTTCTCTGCTGCGTCCATCGCCGGAGTTGCAGCATACCCCTTTTCGCCCCACCACAACAAGGTTACGGAGAACAGGACCGTGATTCGTAAAAGTCGCTTCATTCGTCGCTCAATTTGGAATTACAGGACTACTGCAGGGTCTTGATCTTCTGAATCAGCTCCATCTCACCGCCGGGCAGATAGCTCGTGTGCGAATACACCATCTTTCCGTCCTTGTCGAAGATGAACACGTGGGGAGTTACATTCACGTTCAATGCACGCTTGAAGTCCTGGTTCTTATCGTAGGCCACCATCAAATCGGTAGTCCAACCGCGGCTGGCCGCCAGAGCCTTGGCTCGGGAAATAGACCGGGAATCATCGACAGAAACAGCCACAACCCGGAAGTCTGCTTCGTCCAGCCAGTCGATCATCTGCTCGCTGATGGCGTCTAACTCCTTGATGCAGGGCTTGCAGGTGGTGGACCAGAAAGAGATGATGACCGGGGTCTTGCCGTCGATCAGGGTTTTGGTGTCGATCGTCTTGCCATCCTGGGTTTCGATCTGCACACTGGGAAACTGCTGTGCCGATGCAACGCCGAAAGTGCACAGGACAGCCAAAATCGTCAGACAAAAGATTTTTTTCATAGTTCAATAATTTTGAAATTTACATTAAAATGCCACGAACGGGTATTTTCTTCGTGACAACAGACCAATGGGACAAATATAGTATTTTTTTTAATAGGTCATCTAAAATCCGCTCCATTTTTACTGACGATCCGGCCGCAGAACCCGTTCCCTGCGTCCCGTCGCCCATTCGGTCCGGCGGAATCGGAAGCGATTTGCGAAAACCGGCATAGACTCCCGAAGCCGTTTCGACACACTATTTTTAATAAAACGTCACAAGGAGTCGTTTTATGACACGAATTACCGATTTTTTTCACTACCTTTACCAAAATTAGGTTCGGACGGCGTGCGCTCCGGCATCGCGGATGGACAGAAGCCGGGCCCGTCCTCTCGAAGAACGAACCGTTTCGCCGGAAAATTATAAAAATATACGACTATGTTTGCAAAAGAAATCTACATCCGACGCCGCAGCGCCTTGTGCGGCAAGATGGGCAGCGGCCTGATCCTCATTCCGGGCAATATGCTCACACCCAACAACTACCTCAACAACGCCTATTATTTCCGCCAGGACTCCTCGTTCCTCTATTATTTCGGACTCAACACCCCGGCACTGGTCGGCCTGATCGATGCCGACTCCGGAGAGGTTGCGCTGTACGGCGACGACTTCACGGTCGAAGACATCATCTGGACGGGGCCGCAGCCTTCGCTGCGCGAACAAGGGGCCGAAGCAGGCGTTTCGAACACCTTCCCGCTGGCCGACCTGAAAACGCACCTGACCAAAGCCATCGTCCAGGGACGCCGCATCCACTACCTGCCCCCTTACCGAGGCGAAACCAAGCTGCTGCTCGCCGACCTGCTGGGACTCAAACCGGCCGCACTGCACGATCACAAGTCGGTCGAGTTGATGATGGCCGTAGCCGAGATGCGGGAAAAGAAAGGTCCCGAGGAGATCGAGGAGCTCGAAAAATCGTTCCACATCGGCTACGCCATGCACACTACGGCAATGAAGATGTGCCGTCCCGGCATCGTCGAGCGCGAAATCGCCGGCACGATCGAAGGCATTTCCAAAGCATTCGGACGGGGCGTGTCGTT
>OHQL01001089.1_pt1 | contig 10369 bp, 9 predicted proteins | sample 1578151 | NCBI WGS metagenome assembly OHQL01 (sample SAMEA3879519, study PRJEB24766) | human gut metagenome | biome: human-associated habitat; feature: feces | place: USA | collected 1985/1987 | reverse complement strand
TATCCATAACACCGTTCAGGATCTCCTCGGAGAAGGTCATGGTAGCGGGGCAGATGGCCAGCACGCCGTGGGCGGCTTCAAAGTCTGCAATGGCCTGCAGGCCGGCTTCGTCTGCATCGCAGAAGTCGTGGCCCACTGCACCGTGGAAGTGCAGATCCACCAGACCAGGCAGGGCGTACAGCCCGTCGGCGTCCACCACTTCCTCCCCTTCCTGGGGCTGGGCATAGGCTGCGATCCGGCCATCCCGGATCACCAGGTCACCCTTCTCAAAGGTGTGACGGGGGGTGTATACCAGAGCGTTTTTCAAGATCATTGCAATGCACCTCTTTCTCATTTACCGGGGGGACAAGTGGTCCCCCTTGTAATGCTATTGTACCACAGTTTGCAGGGACCGGGGATGGGTTTTGCAGCTTTTTTGCGCAAAGCGGCAAGGGCTGAATGGCAGGGACAGCCCCGCCCGCCCCGCAGCAAAACCAAAACGCCGCCGCAGACAGGGCGATTGCCCCGCCCACGGCGGCGTTTTTCATCAGATCAGCAGGGGAGCAACCAGCCTCCCGCTGCTAGGGGGTCAAATGATCGGACCAAGAAAAGCAGGTGATCCGGAACTTACAGCATCTTCTTCAGCTCGTCGTACACGAACTGGACCTTGGTGCCGATGATGACCTGGCAGGTGTTCTTGGTGGGGCGGATGACACCAGCAGCGCCGGCAGCCTTGACGGCCTTCTCGTCCACAGCGGTGTAATCCTTGATCTCAAAACGCAGGCGGGTTGCGCAGTAGTCAACCTGAGCCACGTTGTCCTTGCCGCCCACAGCTGCCAGAACCTTGGAAGCGACCTCGGTGAAGTTGTTGTTTGCCAGGACGACCTTCTTCTCGGCCTCCTCAGCATCCTCGTCCTCACGGCCGGGGGTCTTCAGGTCGAACTTGGTGATGGCGAAGTAGAACACCAGGTAGAACACTACAAAAGCAGCGATGCCCAGGGGGATGATCATCCAAGTCTTAGCTGCGGCAGGCAGAGATGCCGAGAACAGCAGGTCGGTAGCACCAGCAGAGAAGCTGAAGCCTGCGCGGAAGCCAGAGTAGTAGGTGATAACGCTGAAGATGCCGTACAGCACAGAGTACACAACGTACAGCGGGAAGCACAGGAACATGAAGCCGAACTCGAACGGCTCGGTGACGCCGCAGACAAGGGAGCAGATAGCAGCGGAGACGACCAGACCGATAGCAGCCTTCTTGTTCTTAGCGGTGCGGACCATAGCAGCAGCAGCACCGGCGATACCGAACATCATGCAGGGGAAGAAGCCGGACATGTACATACCCAGGCTCCAGCTCACATCGGCAGAGGTCTCGCCTGCCCAGAAGTGGGTCAGGTCGCCCAGGCCGATGGTGTCGAACCAGAACACGTTGTTCAGAGCGTGGTGCAGGCCGGTGGGGATCAGCAGACGGTTGAAGAAGGCATACAGGCCAGCGCCGATGCCGCCCATGCCAGCGATGCCCTGGCCCAGAGCGACCAGTGCGCCGAAGATGATGGGCCAAGCAAACAGCAGGACCACAGATGCCAGGATGGACACCACAGCGGTGACGATAGCGACCGAGCGCTTGCCGCTGAAGAATGCCAGCCAGTCAGGCAGTTTGGTGCTCTTGAACTTGTTGTAGCAGGTGGAGCCGATGACAGCAGCCAGGATGCCGATGAAAGCGTTGCCAGCGATCTTCTGGAAAGCGATCTCGGTAGCGCTGCCAGCTTCCAGGGTGCGGATGACACCCACGACGCCGGGGCTCAGCAGCTGCTGCATCATCAGGTAGCTGACCAGGCCCGCCAGACCAGCGGTGCCGTCATGGTCATCGGCCAGGCCGACAGCTGCACCAACAGCAAACAGCCAAGCCATATTGTCGATCAGAGCGCCGCCTGCCTTGACCAGCAGGAAGCCAATGGTCTGCACGATACCGACGACGTCACCGCCCTGCATCGTGGAGGGGCACAGCAGATAGCCCAGACCCATCAGGATGCCGCAGACCGGCAGAGCTGCAACGGGCAGCATCAGGGCCTTGCCCAGTTTCTGGAGATATTTCATCATAAGACACATTCCTCCTTGAAAAGAATGTTGAATAAGTGCGGATGTGACTGCGGTCCCTGGTTGTGGACCGCTCACACTTGCTTAACAGGATTTTAACACATTCGGAATAGAAAAGCCATAGTTTTCAAACTTTTTTTCATGAAATTGCTTCAAAAGTCCTTGTTTCGGGGGTGTAACGTAAAATATTTTTGGTTGTATCGCACAAAATACGTAAAATCGACAAGAAAGGGCTTTTCTTTTTTGTCATTTCGACAAAATGAGGTCCTGTTGCATACAAGTATCTTATGGACAAAAAGAGCATAAAAAGGCCGCAGCCCCCCGGAAACGGGAGCTGCGGCGAAGATTGTTTTTCGGTGGGCCGAAAATATTTACTTGCGATGAACGAAGGTTGCATCCAAATGTTTGCAGTAAACAGATAGGACGTTCCAGTCAGAAGGTACTGCGCAGCAAATATGGACAGTTCCGGACTGATAGGGATCAAGATAAATGCCACAACTACTGTAGTCAATATAGGCATACGCTTCACCGACATCGGTTTTAACGGTGAAGTTGGGAGACATGGCAAGGCTCTTGAGCGGCTCAAGAGAATTTTCGGTTTTGCACTTTAGAATTGTTTCAATGATATGGTCTGTCCGCTCCCCAATAGAAGTAAGGATTTGCTTTTGAGAGGATGTAGGGTTGGAAACCGTAAATGTGAAGTCAAGAAGAGAAATGCCCTTGTTATCGACCTTAATAGTCAAATTATGGTCGATATTACTCATGACAACATCAACGCTCTTCAAGGTCACTTTCTGGTTGGGAGCAATACCAATACCACTACCGCCGCCGCCACAGCCAGTGAGCAGGGTGCCAGAGGCAGCGGCCAGAACGGCCACGGCGCTGCATTTCATAAAGTCACGGCGAGAAAGCTGGATCGACATATTCGATAACCTCCTTGTCATATGGCAATATCAAATTTGTTTTTGTTTTCAGGCGGCTCTGCAAGCGGGCCGCTGTTTTCTTCATCATAGCAGGAGAAGGCAGAATTTGCAAGATTTTTTTGTCGGTAAAATGGCGTGTTTGCGCCGGAAAACGACGAAATTCAAGGCGGGACACCCCTGCATTTGCATACCAAAACGGGCCAAATGTCGCCCAGAGAGCAAAAAATTAGGCGCAGTTGCACAAAGGGAAAAAACAACTTTTGTCTAAAAAATGGAAAGTGAAGATCTGGCGCAGAAACCCCGTCCCGCCAGGGGTTTTCGTTCCGGAAGCAACCCTCTCCGTCACGGCTTTGCCGTGCCACCTCTCCCGAAAGGGAGAGGCTTTGGCAGAGGCGGAAAGTTTTGCGGCTATAAGCTGGCTTCTTCTAGCCGTTGACTAGTGAGGACGAGACTTACCCTCTTTGCCAAGGGCTCTCCCCCTCGGGAGAGCTGTCGAGCGCAGCGAGACTGAGAGGGTTCGTTCAGGAAGCACCCTCTCCGTCACGGCTCCGCCGTGCCACCTCTCCCGAAAGGGAGAGGCTTTGGCAAGGGCGTAAAGTTTTGCGCTTATAAGCTGACTTCTTCTAGCCGTTGGCTAGTGAGGACGAGACTTATCCTCTTTGCCAAGGCCTCCACCTTCGGGGGAGGTGGCATTTCGCAAAGCGAAATGACGGAAGGGGTTCGTTCAGGCTGCGCCCTCTCAGGCGGGCAGCATCCGGTCTGCCAGGTGCATATAATGCAGGTACAGCGCACCGAAGCGGCGGCGGTAGCCTTTTTTCCAGGGCTTATCACGGCCGCAGAAGTGGAGCACCGCTGTGTTCTGGATGACCCACCGGGTGTCGGCTTTGCCGCGGCTATGCAGTTTATATTCAGAGTAGTTGCGGGGGTCGTAGTTCCAGATCAGGTCCTCCAGCGGCAGGATGCGGGCGCCGTACAGGGCATTCAGCACATCCTGATCCGGCAAAAACAGCTCGGCCTGGTGCTTCTCTACGTAGGCAAACACCTGCTTCGGGTCCACCTCCTGGCGGCAGCGTGCCAGGTCGATCAGCAGTACGCCGGAGTTGAAGTAGTCGGTATCTGTTCCAAGGCGGATCTTGTTCACCTCGTTGGTCGCAAAACTGCCCAGGCTGACATGGTTGGCCGCCGCAAACAGATCATCCCCCAGCGGGGTATTCCACAGCGGCTGCAGGGAGTTGATGACCAGGATATCCGGGTCCAGATACAGCACCCGGTCCAGGGTGTCGGGCAGCAGCTGAGCGGCCAGCAGCCGGTAATACATCTCTTGGGGGTAGCGGTCGGTGACCGGCGCAGAGCCAAACAGGCTCTGGTCTACCAGCACCGGCTCCAGACGGTGCCCCAGACCTTCCAGCCCTTGGGCCAGCTTATCCAGCTTGGGCTGCGGGATGCCGCTGTGCAAAAGCCATACCCGGCAATGTACGCCGGGGTCGTTGCAGGTCAGCGAGGTCAGCATGACCCGCAGCTGAGGAAGATAGTTTTGGTCCAGGCTTACAAGCAGCTCCATCCAATTTTCGTCCATCGTGGTCCCTCCATCGGCCGTTTTGTTCAAGCGCAGGCCGGGGCGCAGTATGCAGGACGGCAGAGTGCCGGTCCCCCGTGTAATTGTAGTATAGCAAGTATTTTTGAACAAGAAAAGCATCCTTGTTCATCTTCGCCCGCTTTTTTCAGGGCAGATCCATATAATATGATACGGCATAGCCCCCGGAAATCTTGCAAAAAAGTAAAGGATCGTCCCACCAGCGGCCGCCGCAGCTGCCTGTTCAAGCCCTGGCTATTAAAAAGAATCCCCCCGGCGCGGGCCGGGGGGATTCTTTTTTGGTGGGCCAGCCAGGACTTGAACCCGGGACCAAGCGGTTATGAGCCGCCAGCTCTGACCAACTGAGCTACTAGCCCGCAAGGCGGCATATCCTGCACAGCAGGGCCATACATATTATTATAGCAAAAAACCAGCAAAATAGAAAGCACTTTTCCGCACTTTCTGCCGTCCGCTGCCCAAAGGAGCGCTCTTTGGGCGGGCAAACAAAACCAGCGGCGTCAGCGTGTCCGGCGTGCCTCCAATTTTTGCATCATGAACGCATCCAGCATCTCCTGGGGAAACAGCGGCTCCTTATAGCCAAATGCTTCCCGGATAAAAAATAAGGTGGCCACGGTCTCCCGGCCGGGGTCCAGGCGCAGGGTATACAGGGTATCCAGAGGCTGGCGGGTAGGCTGATGCAGCGTAAAGTGCAGCATAAACCCGCCGTCGTTCTCCCGGCGGCACTCGTAGGCAAACACATCCTCGGGGCTGTGCTGTTCCAGCCGGTCAAAGCACTCGTCCAGCGGCAGTGCCGTGCGGAATTCGTTCAGCGCAGTAGGCCCGTACTGGCTGCGCCGGCCGGCCTCCCGCCGGCTGAGCAGAAAGATCAGCAGGCCCACGATGCCCGCTAGCAGGATCACCGAAAAAAATACATTCATCTGCCGCCCTCCTTGGCGTGGGCAGCGCCGCCAGAGCTGGGGGACGCCGCAAGAGTTTTCCTTATTGTAACACAAGCGGCGGGCAAATGTGTTATAATTATAAAAATTTTGTTGTCTGCGGCCCAGCGCCGCTCATTTTTCGGGGAGGAAAACCAAAATGAAGCTTCGATTCTCACGCAAGACCTGGTACTTCTGCCTGCTGGCCGCGGCCGCACTCAACCTGCTCAACGGCATGGCGGCCCTGCTGGGGCACAATCTGGCATTTCTGGACACGGTGGCCTTTGGCGGCACCGGCATTTCGGTGCTGTTCCTGGCGGCGCAGAAAGGTGCTCCGGTGGCAGAAAAGCAGCGCTATTTTCTGGTGTTCGTGCTGCTGATGCTGGGCTACCTGTTCGGCGGGTGGATGGGGCTGCTGTTCTCGGCGCTGGTATGGCCTGCGCTGCTGGCGGTGGAGACCGGCCGTGGCGCAAAGGTCCGCCACCCGATGATCGGGGTCTGTGCAGCAGAAGCAGTACACCTGGCACTGGTGCTGGGCGTGGTGCTGGCAGGCAAGCAGAGCCTGGCCCTGTGGGCAAACTTTTTGTGGGTGGTGCTGGCCTGTATGCGGGGCTGGGCTGCACTGACCCTGTATAAAACCCAGGAGGATGTGCTGTGACCCAGCAGCGCAGACCCCGGCGCCGCAAAAAGAATAAACCGCTGCTGACCCGGCGGGCATTTCTGGCGGGGGCAGGGGCGGCGGCTGCCGGTCTTGCTGCCTGGCAGCTGTGGCCGCGGCTTTCGGCGCTGCAATCTCCCACAGCACCGGCAGAGCCAAACCCTGCCCTGCCGGCGGGAGAGTGGCGGGCGGCCTGGGTCAGTTACTTAGAATGGGCGGAGATGGATTTCTCCTCCCAGGAGACATTCCGGGCCGGGGCAGCCCAGCTGATGGACAACTGCGCCGCCCTGGGGCTGAACACTGTGCTGGCGCAGGTGCGGCCGTTTGGGGATGCGTTGTACCCCAGCCGCCTGTACCCCTGGAGCCATCTGTGCACCGGCACCCAGGGGCAGGACCCGGGCTTTGACCCGCTGGATATCCTCATCACCGAGGCCCATGTCCGGGGTCTGTCGCTGGAAGCCTGGGTCAACCCCTACCGGCTCCGGGCGTCGGCGGCGCAGCCCGCTGCCCTGGCGCCCAGCAACCTGGCCTGTACCCACCCGGATTGGGTGTGGACCGACCCGGACACCGGCGGGCTGTACCTGAACCCCGCCTGTCCGGAGGCAGCCCGCTATGTGGTGCAGGGGGTGGCCGAGCTGGTGCAGAATTACCCGGTGGACGGCATCCACTTTGACGATTATTTTTACCCCACGACCGACCCCGCCCTGGACCAGGCGCAGTTTGACCAGTCCGGTCAGGGGGATCGGGGGGCGTTTCGCCGCCAGCAGGTCACAGCGCTGGTCAAGGCGGTGCACGATGCGGTCAAGGCGCAGGACCCCACCCTGCGGTTTGGCATCAGCCCCCAGGGCAATCCGGACAACGACCTGACCCAGCAGTACAGCGATGTGTATTCCTGGCTGGCAGCAGAAGGGGAGCAGGCGGTGCTGGACTACCTCTGCCCCCAGATATACTGGGGCTATGGGTATATGCAGCGCAGCGGCAGCACACGGTTTGGCTTTGAGAACATCGTGCAGGAGTGGCTTGCAATGCCCCGCTCGCCCCAGGTGGCCCTGTACTTTGGGCTGGGGGCATACCGTGTGGGGGCAGGCGACGGCGGTGCCAATCCCGACAGCGTGGAGCAATGGAGCACCGGCCGGGCGCTGGCACGGCAGGTGGCCGACCTGCGCACCTGGCAGGCCGGCGGCTGGGCGCTGTACCGCTATGGGTCGCTGTTCGGCCCCCAGGCGCCGGAGCTGGCGCAGGCAGAACGTCAGGCGCTGACAGAGCTCTGCCTGTAAAGCGTTTTTTATCTTGAAAAAATATCGGATAGGACACCACCCCCTGCTCCGGCGCTGCCGGGCGGGGGGCGTGTTTTTTGGCCTGCACAGGGCAAAGACGCAGTGCCTTTCCGGCCTGCGGAACGCACGGTGCGCTCTGGTGCAGGGGACGGCCGCCTCTCTTGTGGAATGACAAAAAATGCGGTATACTATATAAATATAGGCATGGAAGCGCTGCGCTTCCTGGGATATGGAAAAATTTGAGGAACAAAACTTATGAAAAACGCAAAACGTTTTGCAGCAGTGCTGCTGACGGTGGTATTGGTGGCCGGTATGCTGACCGGCTGCAAGGATGCGCTGGCACAGGCTGTGCGCAAGGTGCTGGGCACCAGCTCGCAGGCTGAGGAGGCGGACACCACCCGCTGGGCAGAGGCTACAGCCGACCCGCTGATGATCGAAGGCATTGCAGACCCGTCTGCAAAGTACGATTCTGCCATTACCAACGGCCGCTTGAACGTGGTATTCAACGGCATCTGGAGCCGCAAGACCCGTTATTTTACCGCACCCAATGGCTCCATCACGCTGACCGGCTGCGGCACAGCCGAGGGCGTGCAGCGCTTTAAGGTGGCAGTGTGGAAAAAGCTGGACGGCGGAGCGGAGTATGTGGGGGAGAGCACCCATTATATCCCGACCGATGGCACCAACTACCGCTGCACCATTGCCGGGCTGGACCCGGCGGCTGCCTACCGGCTCACCATCTCGTATGACTCCAGCCGGTATTATCTGTACGGTCTGGTCCAGGCAGAGGGAGTAGCCGCGGCATGAGTGCCCCGCAGCTGCGCACAGTGGCGGGCATCCAGTACCAAGGGCAGCACCGGGATGTAAAGAATCTCATCCTGCGGGTGCGGGAGGATGGCACAGTCACCCTGAGCGTGCCGCACAGGGTGAGCTGGAAGCAGGCGGATCTCTATGTGGAGTTGAAAGCAGAGTGGATCGCCCAGGCGCAGCAGCGCCAAGAGCAGCGTGCACAGCGCAGGTGTCTGCCCCTGCTCAGCCAGGAACAAGCCTTGGCACATTTTTTGGAGCTGAGCAGCAAGGTCTATCCGGCTTTTGCGGATGTCCTGGGGGGCATGCCGCCGGAGATCCGGGTGCGGGATATGACCAGCTGCTGGGGAACGTGCTGCCCCGGCAAGCGGCGCATCACCTTTGCAAGAAAGCTGTGTCAGATGCCCCCGGCGGCCCAGATCTATGTGGTGGTGCATGAATACTGCCATTTTATCCAACTGAATCACAGCCCGGCTTTTTGGGCTGAGGTGGAAAAGCTGCTGCCGGACTGGAAAGCCCGACGCACTTTGCTGAAGTAAAATATGCTGTAAAAAACCAGGAGGGACAAGCCATTGTCCAATGAAAACGCGCCCCGCTCCGGGCAGGGCAAATATGCAAAGCTGGCGGGCAACACTTTGATCTTTGCCATTTCCAGCTTTTCTTCCAAGCTGCTGACCCTGATCGTCCAGCCCTTTTTGACCTATGCTATGGCGGAGATCTCGGATCTGGGCCTGTCCAAGATCCTGAGCCAGTACGCAAACCTTTTGATCCCCTTTGTCTCCATGGGGATGTCCAATGCCATCATCCGCTTTGGTCTGGACCGGGGCAACAGCAAAAAGCAGGTGTTCACCAATGGCCTGCTGAGCATCCTGCTGGGGTATGCGGCGCTGATCCTGCTGTGGCCGGTCGCCCGGCTGCTGCCGGATATGGCGCAGTATGGGCTGCTGCTGTATGTTTATGTATTGATGAGCTGCCTGCGCACCCTGTGTACCCAGTTTGTGCGCAGCCAGGAGTTCAATAAGCTGGTGGCGGTGGACGGCATCCTGTGTACCTTTGCCACCCTGATGTTCTATGTGCTGTACCTGGTGGTGCTGGGCATGGGCGCCAACGGCTACCTGCTGGCCATCATCAGCGGCGATCTGACCAGCGTGGTGTTCCTGACCTTCAAAGGGCGGCTGTGGCAGTACCTGGAGCTGAAAACCGCCCCGAATACCCGGCTGTGGAAGCAGATGCTGCGCTTCTCTCTGCCCATGATCCCGGCGCAGATCAGCTTTTGGGTCATCAATGCGTCCGACCTGTTTTTTGTCCGCGAGATGTGCGGCGGCATGGGCGGTCACAGCGGCGAAGCCTGGAGCGGGCTGCTCTCCACCGGTTATTTCCTGCCCACGATCCTCAGTACGCTGGGGCTGATCTTTTACGATGCCTGGCAGCTGTCTGCGGTGACGGAGGAAGAGGAGCGGGAAACGTTTTTTACCCGGATCTTCCGCATCTATTCCTGCGTGATGTTCTGCTGCGGGGCGGGCATCCTGTGGCTGTGCCGCCCGCTGATGCACGTGATGAAGGCCAGCTATTACGAGGCCTGGCGTTTTGTGCCGTTTTTGACCCTGGCGGCGGTCTGCTCCTGTTACAGCCAGTTTTTGAACAGCGTCTATGTGGTCTATAAACGCTCGGTGCACAGCCTGGTCACGATGCTGGCAGGCGCTGTGGCCAACTGTGTGCTGAATTACTTCCTCATCCTCTGGTGGGGGCCGGTGGGCGCTAGCGTGGCTTCCTTTGTCAGCTTGGGGCTGGTGTTTGCACTGCGTGCTGCGGATACCCATCGGATGCTGCGGATGTCGGTGCATCCCGGCCGGGTGGCGGTAAACTTTGTGCTGCTGGCAGCAGAGGCTTTGGTGCTGCTGGCGGAGGTGCCGCTCTATGGGCTGTGGACCGGCCTGATCACGGCGGTGGTGATCCTGTATAACTTCTCCGGTGTGTGGGCAATGGCACGGATGCTGCTGCCCAAACTGCTGGGCCGCCGGGGCCGTGCCCTGGTGAACCGGGTGGATGCCTGGGCCAAGAGATAAAGCGCAGAGGAGCATTTCCTCTCATTTGAAAAACAGCAAACTTTTTTCATGGCTGGCGGGGGG
>OHQL01001078.1_pt1 | contig 10474 bp, 10 predicted proteins | sample 1578151 | NCBI WGS metagenome assembly OHQL01 (sample SAMEA3879519, study PRJEB24766) | human gut metagenome | biome: human-associated habitat; feature: feces | place: USA | collected 1985/1987 | reverse complement strand
GCCTCCGAAGCCTTGATGCTTACTTGCGCCAACTTAAGATCCGGACGTTCGTATAATAAAGAGGTCAATTCAGAGAAAGGGACGGAGTCCATATCGATCTGGTTCAACACAGACTCATCGAATATCGGCTCGAAGGTATCATTGCCGGATATTCCTAGTAAAAGCCGCATGTCTCCTTGAAGGGAGATTGCTTGATTGGCGATATCATTCCGCTCTTGCCGCAAGGAAAGCAATAGGGCCTCGATACGGGACTTCTCTAATAAAGAAACATTCCCTTTCTCATTCTGCTCCTTGAGAACCTCCAGCAGATGAGCCAAAGAATCGATCTCACGATCGTAAATGGATTGGGATTTCCGGGTGAAATAAAGCGTTACGAATTTCTCCTTCGAATTGGTAAAGGGCCATTTCCTTATGGATCTTCTCCAAACGGACACGTTTGTTTCGCTGTCCGGCGATATAGATCAACTGTTCCACCTCTACGATCGTTTCCCCTTGTTTTCCGAAATCAAAGTAATGTCCGTTCAACCGGTTATAAACATTTTGCTCCAAAGAGACCACGGGATTCTCGAAAAGTTTGGCCTGTACCACCTGAGCCTCGGCTATATCGATATTATACCGTTCGGCTATCACTTCCAGATTGTGCTCAGAGAAACGTTGCTCGGACTCTTTCAAGGAGAGGGAGACAACAGAGGCTTTCGCCCCAGAGAAAAGAAGAGATAAAAAAAGTAAAAGAGTGACTCGTCTGTCCATTTGCGTTAAATTTTACGCAAAGGTAGAAGTCACTCTTTTATCGCTTATGAATATTTAGTTAGAATACTCTTAGGCCAAATTAGAAATTTATTAGAGAGATTTAAAGTATAATATCGTTTTCTTTAATCCTTCCTCCAAACAAACCGTAGGTTCCCACCCATCTAATTTCTCTTTGGCCAACGTAATATCGGGCTTACGTTGCTTGGGATCGTCTCCCGGCAACGAGCGGTATACGATCTTAGAGGAGGAGTTTGTCAAACGGATCACGATCTTGGCCAACTCGTTCATCGAGAACTCTCCCGGGTTTCCGATATTTACCGGGCCGATAAAATCATCCGAGGTATTCATCATACGAATCATCCCCTCGATCAAATCGTCTACATATTGGAAACTACGAGTTTGGTTTCCATCCCCATAAATCGTAATGTCCTTATTTTGTAATGCCTGTATAATGAAATTAGAGACGACACGGCCATCGTTCGTACTCATATTAGGCCCATACGTATTAAAGATGCGGATGATTTTAATGCGAACCTTGTTTTGGCGATGGTAATCCATAAATAAGGTCTCGGCGCAACGCTTGCCCTCGTCATAACAAGAGCGAGGCCCTATCGGGTTGACATTTCCCCAATAGCTTTCCGGCTGCGGGTGTATCATGGGATCTCCATACACCTCACTGGTAGATGCTTGTAATATCTTAGCGTTCACCCGTTTTGCCAGACCTAACATATTGACCGCTCCTAACACGGATGTCTTGATCGTCTGTATCGGATCTATTTGATAATAAACTGGAGATGCGGGACATGCCAAATTATAAATCTCATCGACCTCGGCTTGGAACGGTATAGAAACATCATGCCTGATCAACTCGAAATGTGGATTTTTCAGCAGAGGAATCACATTCTCCTTACTTCCCGTAAAATAGTTATCCAGACAAATTACTTCATTTCCTTCTTCTAAAAGACGGGCACATAAATGAGAACCGATAAAGCCGGCGCCCCCGGTGATAAGTATTTGCTTCATTATATTAAATTTATTTCGTGAATTTCACCCTATAAGGTGGATCCGGACGTAAATAATCTATATCCAGATAAGGAATCTTAGGATAGATCAAGTCCAGATAGCGGAGGTCTAAGGGGCCGGGAACGACTTCTATCCGTACCTTAGCGACACCTTTATCGATAAAATCCAATATCTCGGCGGCGCTCGCTGATACATCAATGATTCGTTTTCTATAACGAGGTCCACGATCCGTTACGCATACAATGGTACTTTTCATATTCTCCAAGTTCGTGACTCTTAAAAAAGTACCAAAAGGATACGTACGATGCGCGGCGACTAATTCTTCTTTATCATGAACCCTTCCACTGGATGATTTCCTGCCGTGGAAACGATGATGGTAATACGAAGCAAGTCCTTCCTCCTGTGCCCATATTCCTTCTCCACACTTAACTGCGGCAAATATAAGTAATATGTAGAACAAGCGGAAGGACATGTACCTTTTTTAATCAATTATTGAAGCATTTTTCCATTATATTCTCCGTTCAAAGTCCTTAGAAAAACAACGATTTTTTCAACTTCTACATCATTGATCTCCTTTCCGATCTGGAACTCATGCATGATACGGATCGCATCCTCTACAGAGGCTACCGTTCCGTCGTGCATGTACGGATAAGTCAGCATCACGTTACGAAGTGTCGGGGTTTTGAACTTATGACGATCGGATTCTTTCTTAGTCACGGCATAGCGTCCGTTATCACCGTCCGTCAACCCTGTATTCCGGTAATCGAAATAGCTGTTCTTGATACCCATGAACTCGTAAGATTGACCACCGACATTTACACCAACGTGGCAAGTAGCGCATTTATTGTCCTTGAATAGTTGATAACCCTCTAATTCTTCCGCTGTAAGCGCGTTTTTATCTCCCATCAAGTATTTGTCAAAACGACTCGGCGTAAGCAAGGTCTTCTCAAACTCAGCGATAGCGTCCGTGATCGTAGATTGAGAATAACCTTCCGGATACACTTCCGTGAATTTCTTCGTGAAATCCTTATCTTGCGCTAAAGCCTCGCAAATCTGGTCGAATGAGGTACAACCCATTTCCACTGGGTTTAATGAAGGACCAGCCGCTTGCTCTTTTAGGTCTGCCGCACGTCCGTCCCAAAATTGAACGAAATTAAGCGCCGCATTATATACGGTCGGAGCGTTAACACCACCGAACTGTCCATTAATACCTTCCGAATATTGCTTACGGTCTACACCACCTGTGTTCAATCCGTGGCAAGTAGCGCAAGAGATCGTATTGTCCGCAGACAAACGAGTATCATGATACAGGGCAAAACCCAACTCTACCTTCGCCGGATCTGTAGGCAAGCTCTTCATTAGAGGCTGAAGAGGCTCATTCTTAAATTCTTCCGCTACGGTTTCGGTCGTGAAACGATCTTTACGGACATTCTTCGCCCATGAAATGATCACCGCTTTCTCATTGTCGTCAAGGCTGGTTCCCCAGTGCATCGGCATATGGGAATACTTAGCCGGGGGCATAGAGCCGCTTAGGGCCGTATTCTCCACCTTCGCCAAATCAACCTCTGAAACGGGCTGCCCGTTCTCCAAGGCTTCCACCATAGCAGTCAAGTCCACATAGTGAACGGCCTCCTTCATGTCTGCCTGTACTATGGGACCGATCAACGGTAAATTACCGTAAAATGGCAGAGGCGCATTTTCAGAGTGGCAGGCCAAACAGTCGTTTTCCCGCAGGATAGAGGCCACTTGCTTACCTTCATTGTCGGCAAATTTCTTGTATTCGGAAGAACCGCACGAGGTAACCGCAAAGGCTAAAGCGCAGAGTCCTACCGGTAATGCCGTCATTTTAGCATAAATTGTTTTACGCATAACTATATTTATTTAGATTTATTAAGTGCAAATATAGAACAATTCACTTACATGTACCCTAAAAGCCTTGGATTTCATTGATCAGTTTTATCTATGGGAAGATAAATAGAATCTATGCGGTGGGCTTCCATCCGCAGCATCGCGGCAAGCTCCTTCCTATAATGCCCAGTATGAGGTTCTAACAATGGGCAATATAAGGATGTTACAATGCCCATTATAAGCAGCTAACAATCGCAGTTATTAGCAGCCGCCAATCGCTATGTGGATAATCCGATTTTTTTATATAGCTTTGTCTCATTATGTATAATCAATAAATTATAAGGCAAAGATGTTTAAGAACAAAGTTGTATGGATTATCATCGCTATCGTAGCGATATTATTCTTTTGGGTGAAAGGCGTGTATAATAATATGGTAACTCAAGACGAAGGCGTGAAAACCGCATGGAGCCAAGTTGAGAACCAATATCAACGCCGTATGGATTTGATCCCGAATCTGGTAAATACGGTAAAAGGATACGCCGCGCATGAGAAAGAGACTTTAGAAGGTGTGGTCAACGCTCGTGCCGAGGCGACGAAGACTACGATTGATCCTTCTAACCTTACTGAGGAATCCTTGAAGAAATTCCAGTCCGCACAAGGTGAGTTAGGAAATGCCCTCTCCCGTTTGATGCTTGTTTTAGAGCGTTATCCAGACTTAAAAGCGAATCAAAACTTTATGGAGCTTCAAGCTCAATTGGAAGGGACCGAAAATCGTATCTCGGTAGAGCGTAAACGTTTTAACGAGGTAGCTCAGTCTTATAATACCTATATTCGCCAATTCCCGAACAATATTTTGTCCGGAATGTTCGGCTTCCAATCGAAAGCTTATTTCGCCGCTGAATCCGGTGCGGAAAAGGCTCCTAAGGTAGAATTCTAATAGCCATTCGCTGAATGAGTGAGATAAAGAATATAAGATCTAGGCGCAAGTGTCCGGTAAGCCTTTTATGGATCAGTTTATTGCTGGTTGGTTTTGCCTCCTCTATTTTCGCGGCAAAGGATTATTCGATCGAGACCATTCCGAACGTGCGTCTTTCTAACCGGTTGAACCATGTCAGTAATCCGGATGGTATCATTACCCCGGATGATGCGGCACGTATCAATCAATTATTAAATGTAGTGGAAGATAGTCTCGGTATCGAGGTAGCTGTCGTTGCCGTGAATAGCATCGGGGATCAGGATGCCCGGATGTTCGCTACGGATTTATTCAAACATTGGGGATTGGGACAAAAGAGCAAGGATAATGGTTTATTGATCCAGTTGGTGACGGAACCTTCCCAACGTTCGGTCGTTTTCGAGACGGGATATGGCATCGAGGGTGTCTTACCCGACGCGATTTGCTACCGGCTCCAGCAGCGGTATATGATGCCCGATCTAAAGGCCGGGGATTATAGCGCCGGCATGTTGAAAGGAGTCATGGCGGTTACCAAGTATTTAATGTCCAGCGACTATGAACGGGCAGGCATGACTGGCAACCGTTCTTCTTCCTCGTCCGATGATGATTTTATGTGGATATTCGTGGTGGGGATTATCGGGATGATCGGTTTCTCGGCATTTATCGCATACTTAAAGTATCGTCCGAAGGCATGTCCCCGTTGTGGAAAGAAAACCTTTGTGTATATGGGGCAGCAGGTGATCCGGGAAGCGACTCGTTTCTCGGAAGGTCTGGCCGAAGATGTATACCGCTGTAAGAGTTGCGGGTATACAGAGAAAAAAAATCGTACCATCGACCGCATACACCGAGGAGGAGGTGGCCCTATTATTATGGGGGGCGGTGGTGGTTTCGGAGGTTTTAGCGGAGGCGGAGGTGGAAGCTCCGGGGGTGGCGGTTCGATCAGTCGTTTCTGAAAATACGATTATTCGCATTATTTTATACAAGCGGTCACGTAAAACCTTATGTGACCGCTTGTGTTTTCGTATCTTATTGCTCTTTCAGATAGTAGTCGGAAAGTATATCCCGTACCTTCTCGGGAGTAACCCTTCCATAGACCTTCCCGCCGATCATGACCACCGGAGCCAATCCGCAAGCACCGACACAGCGTAAGCAATCCAAGGAGAACAAACCGTCCGGTGTAGTCTCTCCTACCTTTATTTCCAATTGACGTTGCATTTCTTCCAGAACATTTTCTGCGCCACGCACGTAACAGGCCGTTCCCAGACAAACCGAGATGGGGTATTTCCCCTTGGGGGTCATCGTAAAGAATGAGTAAAAAGTAACTACGCCATATACCCTTGAGACCGGGATATTCAATTCAGCGGCGATAACCTGTTGGACTTCCGGTGGTAAATATCCGAACAAGCCTTGGGCGGCGTGCAAGATATTGATCAACTCCCCGGGATCGTTGTTGCGTTCAGCGCATATCGCATGTAGCTCCGCTACTTTTGTTTTAGGCAAATGTATCTCATTCATGGCTTATTTACTTTTTTCAGTTTCTATATACATACCGATTACTTCCTTACGATCTATGTAATGTGTATGCAGTAATTTGTGGGCTTTCGGTCCGCAAGGCTCTCCCAAATACTCGCTGTATAATTGCTGGATATACGGATTCTCATGGCTCTTGCGAAGCGGTTTGTTAGCGTCTTCCCGGTAAAGAGCGGCAGCACGCCGGCGAAGTACCTCCATACGGCCTCGGTGGAACGGTTGTCCGCCACCGCCGATACAGCCTCCCGGACAAGCCATCACCTCGATCGCATAATAAGGAGAGGTACCGTTCTTCACCTCCTCGATCAATTTGCGGGCATTCCCCAGACCATGAGCGATACCGATCTTTACCGGAGTCCCATTAAAATCGATGGTAGCGCTACGAATACCTTCCAGCCCGCGTAACTCCTCGAAGTCCACTTTATCCAGATTTTTCTTCGTATATAATTCATAAGCAGTACGGCAAGCGGCCTCGATAACACCGCCGGTAGTACCGAAGATCACGCTCGCTCCGGTAGATTCACCCAACGGACGATCGAACTCACCATCCGGCAGTTCATTGAAATCTATATTCGCATAACGGATTAAACGGGCTAACTCACGGGTATATATCGAATAATCTACATCGGGATTACCTTCCACGCTAAACTCCGGGCGGCTAGCCTCATACTTCTTCGCCAAACAAGGCATGATAGATACGACTACCAAATCCTTACGGTCCACTCCCAACTTCTCGGCGAAATAACTCTTGGCAATCGCTCCGAACATTTGCTGCGGGCTCTTGGCTGTAGATAAATTATCCCGTAACTCGGGGAAATGTTGTTCCACAAAGCTAACCCAACCCGGACAACAGCTCGTCATTAACGGTATTTTCACCTCTTTGTCTCCATTTAGGTAACTACCTAGGCGATGTAATAATTCCGTTCCCTCTTCCATAATGGTCAAGTCGGCGGCAAAGTCCGTATCGAATACATAATCAAAACCCAATTGACGCAAAGCTGAAACCATCTTGCCTGTAACCAATGTACCCGGCTCATACCCGAAATCACGTCCCAACGCTGTGCGAACCGCCGGCGCTGTCTGGGCGATAACAATTTTAGTAGGATCGGCCAAAGCGTCCAAGACCGGCTGTTGCGTATTACGTCCGCTAAGCGCGTTTACAGGACAGACGGATACGCATTGTCCACAATAAGAACAGGTACTTCCGGCCATATCCCGTTCGAAAGCTGTCGATACGGCCGCGTTAAATCCACGGTTCACGGCAGTCAAGGCGCCAACCGTCTGTATCGTATTGCACATGGTCTCACAACGGCGGCACATGATGCATTTGTTCATGTTCCGGACAATAGAAGGGGAACGATCTATCGTAAATGTAGACATTTCTCCCTTATACCGGATCTCGCGGATTCCTAGGTCGTGCGCGATCTTTTGTAACTCGCAATGTCCGTTGCTACTACATGTCAGGCATTCCGCCGGATGATTCGAGAGGATCAGCTCCATCACCGTCCTGCGGGCATTCATTACCCGAGGGGTATGTGTCCGTACGACCATACCTTCCGTACATTCCATTTTACAGGATGGGGCTAAATTTCTACGTCCCTCGATCTCTACGACACAAATACGGCAAGCTCCCGGATTATTCTCATAATGCAAATCCTCCAGTTTCATATAACAGAGTGTCGGGATATGGATACCTACACTTTTTGCCGCATCTAAAATGGTGGTTCCTCTCGGCACTTCCACCTCTTTATTATCTATGATTAATTTAATTGTTTCCATGATTGTAAATGAATTTAGTGGACATAAATCGCTCCGAACTTACACTTCTCCATACAGGTACCGCAACGGATACAAGCTTGCGGATCGATAATATGAGGAATTTTCCGTCCACCTGTAATCGCATGCACCGGACAAACACGGGCACAGAGCGTACATCCTTTACATTTCTCCGGATTGATGAAATATTGAGTAAGTTCCCGGCATTGATGAGACGGACAACGATGCTCCCGGACATGCGCCAGATATTCATCGTAGAAATTATCCATCGTAGATAAAACCGGATTCGGGGAAGTCTGTCCCAAGCCGCATAAAGCGGTATCCTTAATCACCATCGCCAGATTCCTTAGACGGGTCAAATCCTCTTCGGTTCCGTTTCCACTCGTAATTTTCTGCAATATTTCATGTAAGCGTTTATTACCGATACGGCACGGTGCGCATTTACCGCAAGATTCCTCGACCGTAAAGTCCAGATAGAACTTAGCCATGGCTACCATACAATCATCCTCGTCCATGACGATCATACCTCCGGAACCCATCATGGAACCAGCGGCAAGCAAATTATCATAATCTATAGGAAGATCTAGATGCTTTTCTGTCAAGCAACCTCCTGACGGGCCACCGGTTTGCACAGCCTTAAACTTCTTTCCATCCTTGATACCTCCCCCAATTCCAAAGATAACCTCACGCAAAGTCGTACCCATAGGAACCTCGATCAGCCCCACATTGTTTACCTTTCCAGCCAAGGCGAACACCTTTGTTCCTTTGCTTTTCTCCGTTCCGATACTACTGAACCATTTAGCGCCTCTTAACAAGATCACCGGGATATTCGCATAAGTCTCTACGTTATTTACATTGGTCGGACAACCTTTATACCCGTGTTCACTAGGGAACGGCGGCTTTACGGTAGCCTCGCCTCGCAAACCTTCCATACTGTGGATCAAAGCGGTCTCCTCTCCACAAACAAAAGCTCCGGCACCGTACCGGATCTCGATATCGAATGAGAAATCAGTCCCAAATATATTCTCGCCCAGCAATCCATATTCTTTCGCTTGCCGTATGGCTATTTTCAAACGTTCAACGGCTAGCGGATATTCGGCACGGATATATACCAAACCTTTGCTAGCTCCCGTACAATATCCATTAATCGCCATAGCCTCCACAATCGAATGCGGGTCGCCCTCCAATATGGAGCGATCCATAAAAGCGCCCGGGTCGCCCTCGTCCGCATTACAAACCACGTATTTTTGAGGCGCTTGTACCTTACGGGTAATCTGCCATTTCAAGCCTGTGGGGAAACCACCGCCCCCACGACCCCGTAAACCACTATCCATGATTTCCTTGATTACTTCCTCGGGAGTCATTTCCACAAGGGCTTTTCCTAACGCTACATAGCCGTCACGAGCGATATACTCATCGATATTCTCCGGGTTGATAAAGCCACAATTTCGAAGGGCGATTCGTAGCTGTTTCTTATAGAATCCGATATGCTTGGAGTCCGGAACCAGCTCACGGGTCTCTGGATTCATATAAAGTAACCGTTCCACTTTACGGCCTTTTACCAAATGCTCCCGTACGATCTCGTCCGCATCCGATGGTTGAACTTGTACGTAAAAAGTGTTATCGGGGATCATCTTAACCACCGGGCCCTTCTCGCAGAAACCGAAGCATCCGGTACGGATCACTTGTGTATCCTCTAATCCGTATTGCTCGACGGCGGCTCTCAGATTCTCGATGATCTGCTCGCTTTGTGATGCACGGCAACCTGTGCCACCGCACACCAATATATAATTCGTGTATTGTGCCATTTATGTAAGATATTAAATTTCTTATTCGGGTTTTACGGTGGTGTAAGTTACAGGAATGATGCCGTCTACCAAGATACCCTTACGGATATACTTATCTATGATCTCTTCTACTTTTGCCTTATCGACATAACCGAATACCAACGGCTCCTGACCCGGAAGCTTGATTTCGATAGTCGGTTCCGCATAACAATAGCCCATGCATCCGGTTTGAGTTACCAACGCATCGATTTTCTGCCGGTCTAAAACCTCGATAAAATAACTCATTATCTCCTTGGCTCCGGCAGCTATACCGCAAGTGGCCATAGAAACCTTAATTTGTACGAGCTGATCAGGGGTATTGCTTTTTTCACGCAGATCCAAAGACGCACGAAGAGATTCACGCATTTTCTTGAGATCATCTAATGTCTTTACTTTGTTCATGGTCATATTCTATTATTTAAGGAAAACACCGTAATGTCATTTGCACAAACATACGGAATCTCTTTCAAATAATATCATATTTCCGTGAATTTTTCTTCGACACGTGATTGAGATATCTTGGAATTGGGAGGTACACTATGGGTGAGCCAGATGTTACCCCCGATAATAGATCCTCGGCCAATAGTGATCCGTCCTAATATGGACGCGTTGGAATAAATGGTCACATAATCCTCGATGATCGGGTGACGGGGCAAATCTATCGGAAGTCCTTCCTCGTCCAGCGTAAAACTCTTGGCTCCTAACGTCACACCTTGATAAAGGCGGACATGGTTTCCGATAATGGCGGTTTGTCCCACGACAATACCCG
>OHQL01001031.1_pt1 | contig 10836 bp, 8 predicted proteins | sample 1578151 | NCBI WGS metagenome assembly OHQL01 (sample SAMEA3879519, study PRJEB24766) | human gut metagenome | biome: human-associated habitat; feature: feces | place: USA | collected 1985/1987 | reverse complement strand
TTTTTAAGATTGTTTAACATATCTTGCGGTAATAAAAAGCAATCGAATGAATCTTGCCGGAATGATTCCGGGAAAGGAAAACTATGCTTCGTACGATTTTTGACCCTTATTCCGATCTGTTTCTGGAATACATAGAGACAACCAAAAAAAATGATATGCAGACCAATCATTATCACGATACTTACGAACTTTTTTTTGTGGTGAAGGGGATACGATACATCTTCCTGGATGGTGTCTGTCATGTGCTGAATCCGGGAGACATTATCCTGATCAAACCCTACCAGACGCATTATATGCAGAGTCTGTCCTCGGATTTCTATGCCCGGTATGTCTTGAATTTTGCACCGGATTATCTGGATGGAATGTTGAAACCTGCGGAGAAGCAGCGGTTCCTGGAGGTTCTGCAGAATGATATTCTGCATCTGACAACGGAACAGTCCGGAGAACTGGTAGAGGTCTTCGAACGGCTGCGGAAATATTATAACCGCCACGATGCTGTGGCCGAGAAATTAAAGCAAAACTATTGTCTGGAACTGCTGCTACTGTGCAGAGACTACTATACGAGGCAGGAGCGGACACAGATGCCGGAGCTCTCCGCAGCTCCCAGACAGGAGATTCTGGATGCCATCGCCTATATCAATGCCCATTATGCGGAAAAAATAGATCTGGAGACCATCGCATCCCAGATCCATTTAAGTAAATACTATTTTTGCCGTATTTTCCGCGAGGTGACCGGAGCCACCGTTCTGGAATACCTTACCAATGTCCGGCTGACCAGAGCCGGAAGACTTCTGGTGGAATCTTCTCTGGCGATCCAGGAGATCGCGCAGAAGACCGGATTTGCGTCATTGGTGCATTTTTCCAGAACCTACCGAAATGCTTATGGTGTCAGTCCCAGTGATACCAGACGCCGGCGAAAGGCGTAGAAGCTACTGAATCCCACAGGCGAGACATGCTGACATTTGTGACGCAAAAAGTCAAATCATCCACAAATTGATTTCTCGTTGAGAGTCTTATATAATAAAGTCGAGGTCAAAGGCCCCCGGCTTTGATGCCTACGTGCTACGCACTCCCACAATCCTACCCTCTATTCGCATATCGGGGTGGGTCATATAACAGAAATGGTTTATACCGTAAAAAATGTATGGTAAGAATACGAAAGAGAGAAGAAAATGGTACTACAGATATTAACATATACACATCATATAACGACAATGCTGTTTGGAATCTTCCTGTCGGCATTTTTTCTGGGAGTGAAGCAGGATAAGAAAAATATATTGCAATTGTTGTCATTGGCGGTTGTTTCAGGAATTCTATATGTTCTGTGTGTACTTCTCTTTGGAACAGAAACAGTAGATCAGATTTATCCACTGATCGTGCATGCCCCATTGTTATTTGTACTGGTTTTGCATTATAAATTCCGTATTCTTCCTTCCCTGATTTCTATTTTCACGGCATATCTATGTTGTCAGTGCAGTAACTGGATGGGACTTTTCGCATTATTTGTGACAGGGCAGGAGTGGTGTTATTATGTCTGCAGAATCCTGGTGACCATTGGCGTTTTTGTCATTTTGTGCAGGTATGTCTGTCAGACGACAGCAATGCTGTTTGCCAAGACAGACAGGGAACTTCTTATTATCGGAAGTCTGCCCATGGTATATTATATTTTTGATTATGCCACCACGAAATTTTCCAGTCTGCTGTATACGGGAAATAAGGCGGTTCCGGAATTCCTTGGGTTTGCCATGTGTCTGACGTATCTGCTCTTTTTACTGGTATATTTCCGGGAGTACGAGATGAAGAACAAGGCAGAGCAGTACAATGAACTGATCCGGATGCAGCTGAATTCATTCCAGACAGAAATGACCAATACGAGAAAAAGCGAGAAAAAGATGTCCATTTTACGGCATGATACGAGGCATCATCTGTCGGTGCTGCGAACACTGATCCAACAGGGAGAAACCGACAAGGCGCTGGAATATTTGAATGAGGTCAGCCAGACTTATGATGATACAGTGATCAAGACCTATTGTAGAAATGAGATGGTGAATTCCGTACTGTCCATCTATAATATGCGGTTTGAGGAGCAGAGGATCCGATGGGAGATACAGGTCAGCATTGGAGAGAAACTTCCCTGTTCGGAAATGATGTTCTGTGCGATTCTGTCCAATGTGCTGGAAAATGCCATGCATGCCGTACAGGAGCTGCCGCAGGATAAACGATACATAGAATTGTCTCTGTCGGAAAAGGTGGGGCATCTTCTTCTGATGGAGAAAAATACAGTGCGTAGTGTTCCCACATTTGCGGATGGCGTTCCGGTGACAGAACGTTCGGGACACGGGCTGGGAGCCAGAAGCATCGTATATTATGTAGAAAAACTTAGCGGACAATATCAGTTTTTTATGGAGGATGGGGATTTTGTGGTTCGGATCATCTTGTAAAATCAATAAAATGTTTTTAAGGCTCTTTCTGTCAGAGAAAGAGCTTTTCTTGTGGATGTATTGGGAAATTAATGCTATTATTAGGATAAAAGATACAGAAATATAGATATAACAGGAAGGGAGCAAACAGATATATGAAATATACATTGGATTATGAGAAATATGCGGAACTGGCAAGACGTGTGGCGGCGGAGGGAAGCGTACTGCTTCGAAATGAAGACGGTGTGCTGCCTCTGCAAAAAGGGCAGAGGGTGTCGATCTTCGGCAGAACCCAGTTCGAGCATTATAAGAGCGGTACGGGTTCCGGAGGTATGGTCAATGCTCCATATGTGACCAATATTACAGACAGTCTCAAGGAAGACGGCACCGTACAGGTGAATGAGGTACTGGAGGCACAGTACCGGGAATGGCTGAAGGATCATCCTTTTGATATAGGAGAGGGATGGGCTATGGAGCCCTGGAACCAGGAAGAAATGCCCGTCAGCGAAGAACTGGCGAGACAGGCGGCGGAACAGTCGGATCTGGCGATTGTGGTTCTCGGCCGAACCGCAGGAGAAGACAAGGATAATAGTGCTGCGGAAGGCAGTTATCTGCTGACAGCTGCGGAGGAAGAAATTCTTCGTAATGTCTGCAATGCATTTGCCAGGACGATCGTTGTGCTGAATGTGGGTAATATCATGGATATGAAGTGGGTCGACCGGTATCAGCCACAGGCTGTGCTCTATGTATGGCAGGGCGGCCAGGAGGGCGGCAGAGCTACAGTAGATGTCCTGACAGGAAAAGTGAATCCCGGTGGTAAGCTCAGCGATACTATTGCGGAAGATATTGAGGATTATCCTTCCACGGAGAATTTCGGGGATCCGGTGGAGAATTTTTATACCGAGGACATCTATGTAGGTTATCGCTATTTTGAGACCTTTGCCAGAGACAAGGTAAAATATCCCTTTGGCTTTGGACTGTCCTATACCCGGTTCCAGACAGAGAGCATGGGACTGGCAGTGCAGGGTACCGAGGCAACTGTCATTGAGAAAGTGACAAATGTTGGCGGTATGTCCGGCAGAGAGACCATACAGGTCTATGTGGAGGCTCCTCAGGGAAAGCTGGGAAAGCCGCTGCGTCAGCTGGCAGCTTATGCCAAGACGGAAGAACTGAAGCCCGGAGCAAGTGAAGAACTGATCCTGAAAGCAGAACTGACGGAGCTTGCGTCCTATGATGACAGTGGTGTCACTGGACATAAATCCTGCTATGTATTGGAAGCAGGAGACTATATCTTCTATGTGGGCACAGATGTGCGGAGTGCAAGAGAAGTCGGAAGAGTGACATTAGCGGAGCTGCAGGTCGTACGGACAGCTACAGAAGCATTGGCACCGGTGCAGGCATTTAAGCGCCTGAGACCGTTTTTCTTCGGAGAGAATGACCATGCCATCGCCAACTGGGAGGATGTGCCCTTACGGACCATAGATCTGACGGAACGTATTTTGCGGGAAAGACCCACCCAGAGCGAATATGTGGGAGATCAGGGCTGGAAACTGGCGGATGTTTACGACAAAAAAATCACGCCGGAGCAGTTCCTGACACAGCTGTCAGACGAAGATCTGATCTGCATGACCAGAGGAGAAGGCATGTGTTCCCCGAAAGTTACCCCCGGAACAGCAGCAGCTTTCGGCGGTGTGACGGATGGACTGCAGCAATTCGGTATTCCGGTGGCCTGCTGTTCTGATGGTCCTTCCGGCATCCGTATGGACTGCGGTACCATGGCCTATGCACTGCCGAACGGTACGTTGCTGGCATGTACCTTTGATCCGGAGTTTGTGGAAGAACTGTATGAGATGGAGGGCATGGAGCTTCGCAAGAACAAGATCGACAGTCTTTTGGGTCCCGGTATTAATATTCACAGGAATCCGTTGAACGGACGTAATTTTGAGTATTTTTCCGAAGATCCGTACCTCACCGGCACCATGGCGGCAGCACAGCTGAAAGGTATGGGAAAATACGGAGTTACCGGTACCATCAAGCATTTTGCATGTAATAATCAGGAATTCAAACGGCATGATGCCAATGCTATTGTATCCGAGAGGGCGTTGCGGGAGATTTATCTGAAAGGATTTGAGATCGCCGTAAAACAGGGCGGAGCCTACAGCATCATGTCCACCTATGGCCCGGTGAACGGACTGTGGACCGCAGGCAGCTATGATCTTCTGACAACCATTCTCCGTAAGGAATGGGGCTATCGGGGTATTGTCATGACCGACTGGTGGGCAAAGATCAATGAGGAAGGTGAGCCAGGCTCCGGGAAACAGACGATTCCCATGGTACGGGCGCAGAATGATATTTACATGGTGACCGCAGACGCAGCATCCAATTCTAATAAGGACAACACTGCGGAAGGACTGGCAGACGGCAGGCTGACCAGAGCGCAGCTTATGCGGAATGCTGCAAACATCTGCTGCTTCCTGTTACGTTCTGTTGCCATGGAGAGGCTGCTTGGCAGAGAGGAAGAGGAGTGTACGGAGCTTCACAGTCCGATAAGCACCGAAGGAGCAGGAGACAGTGGACAGGTGCTGGCCCGGCTGGAACTGCCGGAGCCGAAGACCGGCGAAGAGATTGAACTTCCGCTGGAGAAGCTGTCCACGAAGAAAGGTACCGGTGCGGTATACCAGCTGCGTTTCCCGAAGATCGGACGGTACGAACTGGTATTCCGGATGAGTTCCACGCTGGGTCCGCTGGCACAGTTACCGATTTCCGTATTCTTGAACAACACGTTGCAGCAAACTGTGACGATTAACGGCACGGAGGGCAAAGTGGTGGAACAGTCCGTCACGCTGGCAATCCGGCAAGACGGTGAGAAGTACATGAAATTGTATTTCGGAGAAAGCGGTATTGATATGCACCGGATGTTCTTGCGGTATGTGGGAAAGAACGATATCGAAAGCTTCCGGAATGAATAAATAACAGGATATGAAAAGGCTCTTGAAAGTGAGTACGCATGATACAAACTTTCGGGAGTCTTTTGTATTTTCAGCTGAGAAAACCTTAACGGAATATTTATGCATAGAAGCCAAAAGAAGAATTGACTTATGCCGATATTTCGGATAGAATCTACTCTTGTATGTTCTAAAGAAAAATTAACAAGGAGGCAGGGAAAGTGGTAGCACAAATACTTGCAGTAATCATATTTCTGGCGATGTTTGTACTGATCGTCCTGGAAGTATGGGAGAGACACATTATCACATTGGGCTGCGGTCTGCTGACACTGGTACTGGTATTCGGACTGGGAATGCACAGTATGAGCGCAGTGCTGGAGACTTTGAACTTAGGCAGCTTTTTCACAAGTCATTTCTGGTACACGGCGGGACAGTCCGCAGAGGCTTCCAGTGGTATCAACTGGGAGACCATCGTGTTCGTAGCAGGAATGATGATCATGGTAGAGGGAATGGCCCGGGTGGGATTCTTCCGCTGGCTGTGCATGCGCCTTGCCAAGATGGTCAAGTATAAGGTTGTACCGCTGTTTGTCACCTTTATGGTATTATCCGGTATTCTGGCAATGTTCATTGACAGTATTACCGTAATCCTGTTCCTGGCAGCCGTTACCATTGAATTGTCACAACTGTTGAAATTCAATCCGGTGCCTATGATTCTGGCAGAAGTGTTCTGTGCGAATCTGGGAGGATCCGCTACCATGTGCGGAGATCCCCCCAATATCATCATCGGTACTTCCCTGGGATATTCCTTCACGGATTTCCTGACCAATACCGGTGTGATCGCAGGCGTTTCCCTGGTTGTGGTCGTACTGTATTTCTATCTGGTATTCCACAAGGAACTGCGTGCCAGTGAGGCAGCTGCAGCAGGCAGCAACCAGACCTACCCGGATCCTTCCGAAGCCATTACCGATAAAAAAGGATTTATTATCAGCACTATTATTTTCCTGTGTGCGGTAGTTCTGCTGGTGACCCATGCACAGACTGGACTGACCGTATCCTGCATCGGTGTATTCATCTCCATCGTGACATTGATCGCTGCAGGCAAAGATGCGCTGAAGCTGATCAGACAGATTGATTATAAGACGCTGCTGTTCTTCATCGGACTGTTTATGGTCGTAGGTGGTCTGGAGCAGACAGGTATCCTGAAAGTCATGGCGAACTTCATCGGAGACATCAGCAACGGCAATCTGATGCTGATGATCGCTATTATCCTGTGGATCTCTGCGATTGCCAGCGCCTTCGTGGATAATATTCCTTTTGCGGCTACCATGATCCCGATTATCAGCAGTCTGTCTGCTGCCCAGAGCGTGGATCTGTCCATTCTGGCATGGGCATTGGCTATGGGAACCGATATTGGAGGAAGCGCAACTCCCATCGGAGCTTCTGCCAACGTAGTAGGTATCGCCACCGCAGCGAAAGCCGGTCATATGATTAAGTGGGGAAAATATTGCAAAGTTATGGCACCTGCGACTATAATAGTAGTAGGGATCTCTATGCTGATGATCTATGCAAGATATCTGTAAGATGTATTTGCAGAATACGAGTTTAAAAAATTTTGGAAATACATCCAGCCATAAGGAGGGCAGATCCATGAGTGAACAACTGATTATCTCCGTCAGTCGTGAATACGGCAGCGGCGGACATGAGATCGCACAGAAGCTGGCAGAGTATTATAAGCTGCCGATGTACGATCACAACCTGTTAGACGAGGTAGCTGCAAGCATGAACGTAAGCAGCCAGGAGCTGGCAGAGTTCGATGAAACGAGACGTAACAAATTCCTGTACCGCAGTGTAATGGGAATGAACAGCTCTCCGGCAGACAATGTGGCCAGAATGCAGTTCGATTATATTAAGAAAAAGGCGGAAGCAGGGGAATCCTTTGTGATCGTAGGACGCTGTTCCGAGATTGTGCTGAAGGACAATCCGCACCTGATCTCCATCTTCGTATTGGGAGACCGGGAGGCCAAGATCAAACGTGTCATGGAGATCTATGAGCTGGATGCCCGTCATGCGGAAGAGCGTATGATCGAGAAGGACCGTCGCAGAAAGTCTTACCACAATAGTCATTGTAAGGTAAAATGGGGCGATTCCCGTAATTACGATCTGTCTATCAACAGCAGCAAGCTGGGTGTAGAAGAGACGGTGGAATCTCTGAAAAATTACATAGACGCAAGGCTTGCTCATAAATAAAGCAGACATAAGTCAACAAAAATGCAGAGACCATCTGAGGAAAGCATACGAAAGAAAATCGTGTAGCTGCCGCAGATGGTCTTTCTTGTTGGCGTTTCTTAAGAAATACCGGATAACATTTAAACAAATTTTAAGGATTTCTGTCGTGACGAATACAGCAGATTATGGTATTATCCTAGAAGATGAATAGGAATAAAAGAGTGCAAAATCAGGTATGTGGAAGTGAGGTACAGGATGAGCGATAAGGAAAGAGACTCCATTCAGGAGATGGAAGATATACAAAAGGGTCTGGAAGCCTTTTTACAACAGGAGATGCAGGAAATGCAGGCATCCGGGGCGGGAGCCCGCCGCAGTACGGGGCGCCCGGCGGCGAATGCGGGGACACACTCTGCGGAGCGTGAGGCAGCCCGCCCGGCTCCGCAGATGTATGATATGAGGGAAGATGACGAGGAAGAGGAGGAACTGGATGTGATCGGATCCGACAGAAGAGCAGGATCCCGTGAGGACTATGCAGAGGACTGGGATGATCCCACATACCGCAGGAGACAGGCAGCCCGCAGAGAGACGGCACGTAAGACTTCAGAGAGTCGTAACGGTGGCGGCCGTAGCAGTAACGCTGATCACCGCAGACAGGAGACCTCAGGCAGAACCCGCCGCAGCAGACGGGATGACTATGTAGAGGACTATGAGGACGATTATAACGATAGAAAACGCTCCGGAAGAAGATCCGGAAAGCGTGAGGAGATAGACCCGAAAGCGGATAAAAAAAGCAGAAAAGGAAATAAAAAGGTCGCTAAGGGCGGCAGGAAGAAGAAAAAGTTAGGACTCAAGCGTTTCCTGATCGCAGTGGCGCTGATCCTTGTATTCCTGGCAGCAGGATTGTATGTGCTGGTAGGAAAGGTCTACGGAGAGATGAACTATGAGAAGATCGAGTCTGTAGCTGCTTCCCCCATGAAGGAAGACGGTGTGACCAATATCCTGCTGATCGGTAACGACTCCCGTGAAAACGGCGAGGACGGAAGATCGGATGCCATGATCCTGCTGTCCATCAGCAACAAGACGAAGAAGATATACATGACATCCCTGCTCCGTGATATGTATGTGGACATTCCGGGACATAAGGGGAATCGTCTGAATGCGGCATATTCCTATGGTGGCGCAGAACTGCTGATGGAGACTATTGAGCAGAATTTCGATATTCATATCAGCCGCTATGTACTGGTGAACTTTGAAGCATTTGCCAATCTGGTGGATGCAGTGGGCGGTGTGGATCTTGAGCTGACCAGCAAGGAAGTGGAATATGTCAATGGTTATCTGGTGGAATACAACATTCTGCTGGGAAGACCGGAAGGTACCGACTATTTTGAAGATACTTCCGGCGGTATGGTACACCTGAACGGACCGCAGGCACTGGCGTATTGCAGAAACCGTTATATCGGTACGGATTTCGGCAGAACCGAGAGGCAGAGAAAGGTATTGGCAGAGGTGATCCACAAGCTTCCGCAGGGAATGCTGACCAATCCCCAGGAGCTGATCGATGGTCTGATGCCGAATCTGACCACGAATCTGACCCAGACAGAATGCTATCGGCTGAGCCTTATGGCACCTAAGGCCGTGACTTACGATATTATCCAGAACAGCATTCCACTGGAGGGCACCTATAAGGATGCGACCATCCGTAAGATGGCAGTGCTGGAAGTGGATTTCGAAGCCAACAAGAAATTCCTGCAGGAGAATCTGTACGGAGACGGAGACATTACTTCCACATCGGAGGCTTCTGCGGAATGATATTATAATTGACGTATGAGAGTCAATGTGCCAGCAGGATTGACGAACGGCGAATGGGATCATGATAGTTGCGAAGCAACGGTAAGCACCAAAGGTGCGGATCATGCTACGATAATGAGGGAGCAGCTTATGGGGTATCGAAAACAAAGGTTTGCAGCACTGTTCTGTGCAGCGGCAGTCATAATGCTTGGTGGATGTGGCGATGACCTGACACAGCAGATCTACATTCCGGGAAGGGAAGATCTGGCGCAGCCTATCGGCGGTTACAATGCAACTACGCAGGCTGGGCAGACGGCAGAAGATTCTGCTACGGGGGCACAGACAGGGACGGCTTCCGGTGGAGAGAACGCAACAACATCGGGATCTTGCCATGACTCCGGTGATTTGACGGGTGAACGTTATACGATCACCATCTCCGCAGCAGGGGATGTAACGTTGGGAAATCATCAGGAACAAGACTACAGTGCCTCCTTCCGTCAGGCCTATGATCAGGCGGAGGACGAAGGTTATTTCTTTGAAAATGTGAGAGACATCTTTGCGGCGGACGATATGACCATCGTGAATCTGGAAGGGCCTCTGACTATATCGGAACAGATGCGGGAGGGACAGACCTACTGCATCAAAGGGGATCCAGCCTATGCTCATCTGCTGACGCTGGGGAGCATTGAGGCCGTCAGCTTCGCCAACAATCACCGCCTGGATTATGGCGAACAGGGAAGCCGGGATACTGTGGTGGCATTAGAGCAGGAAGGGATCATTTATGCTTATGATAAAAATGTGGGTATCTATGAGATCCCGGACAGTGCGGCAGCCCACGGCGGAGAGCGGAACCTGAAAATAGGAATAATCTCTGTCAATGAGGTAGAGTGGGGCGCACAGGCGGAAAAGCTGATCCAGAACAATATCGAGACCCTGCGGGAACAGAATGTGGACCTGATCCTGGCCTGTTGTCACTGGGGGATCGAGAAAGATACTTATCCGGAGAATTACCAACAGGTACTTGGCAGAAAATGCATTGACTGGGGTGTGGATCTGGTCATTGGTCATCATCCCCACGTCCTTCAGGGAATCGAAGAATATAAGGGCAGATATATCATCTATAGCCTGGCGAATTTCTGCTTCGGAGCGAACCGGAACCCGGCAGATAAGGATACCATGATCTTCCAGCAGACCTTTACATTCGAAAACGGACAGAAGGTGGAGGACCGGAATGCCAGGATCATTCCCTGCATGGTGAGTTCTGTGTCCACCCGGAATGATTTTAAGCCTACTCCGGCAGCAGGTGAGGATAAGAAGAGAATTTTGCAGCGTATGAATGAATACAGCCGGGATTTCGGTGTCGAATTTGATGAAAACAGCGGGATTCTCGTGAATTAGATGAGAGAGCGGCAACGCGGAAAGGAAACGGTCCGATCATGGAAAAAGCATTTAAACTG
>OHQL01001026.1_pt1 | contig 10879 bp, 9 predicted proteins | sample 1578151 | NCBI WGS metagenome assembly OHQL01 (sample SAMEA3879519, study PRJEB24766) | human gut metagenome | biome: human-associated habitat; feature: feces | place: USA | collected 1985/1987 | reverse complement strand
TTTTTCAGAAGTAATTTTATATTCTGTCCATTCTGTACCGAACAGTTTTAAATTATCTGGAATCTTATTCATTCCAATAAACATACTTTCAGCATCATGATTTCCCTTAAGATAATAAAATATAATATCTTGATTATCAGTAACTGCTGTTAAAAAAACATTGCGTGCAGTAGATGATATGTTTTTCTTGTCATACAGATCTCCAGATATAAGAATATGATGTACATCATTTTCCTTTGCATATGTTATCATCCTTTGAAATGTCACTAACAGCTCTGTCCTTCGTTCTTTTGCTTTTTCTTTAGTAAGATTACTTGTCATATCAGAATCCAGATGCAGATCTGCACAGTGTATCAGTTTCATAATAATATTATTCTCCTATACTTCTTATTTCATCATTATATTAACATATGCCGAACATATTTTCTAGTACGTTATTTTGAAAACAATCTAAAAGTATTAATATAATACTATATGCATCTGGTGTTTTACTGCAAATATTAATAACAAAAATGAGCCACTATACTTAAAAAGTATAATGACTCATAACAGTGCATTAATTGTCTATCTCTACAATGACCTTTTTATCAGTCTTAGATGCGGCTGCAGATACAACAGCTCTAATAGACTTTGCAATTCTTCCGGATTTACCGATCACCTTACCAATATCTGATGAAGCAACCTTTAAATTTACGACAATTGCTTTATCTTTCTGTGTTTCTGTTACTACAACCTCATCCGGATTATCAACTAGTGCTTTAGCGATAACTTCCACTAACTGTTTCATAGCTAAATACCTCCACTAGTCTTATTTTTCGATACCTGCCATCTTGAAAAGCTTTCCAACTACTTCTGTAGGCTGAGCTCCGTTAGCTAACCACTTCTTAGCGAGTTCTGCATCAACGTTAAGCTTGCATGGATCGTAATTAGGATCATAAGTACCGATTTCTTCAATAAATCTACCATTTCTTGGAGATCTTGAATCTGCTACGATAATTCTATAGAAAGGAGACTTCTTCTCACCTAATCTCTTTAATCTAATCTTTACTGCCATTACTGTTTCACCTCCTGTAAATCTTTCATAATAATATATATGTTAAAAAGGTAATTTAAAACGTCCCTTTTTAGCACCTTTCATCATACCAGGCATCTGTTTCATCATCTTTTTCATCTGTTCAAACTGCTTGATGAGCCTGTTTACTTCACTGATATTAACACCAGCACCTCTTGCAATCCTGTTTTTTCTTGATGGATTGATAATATCAGGATTTTTTCTTTCCTTAGCTGTCATTGACTGTATGATAGCTTCTGTTCTTTTAAGATTAGCTTCTGCTTCATCTTCATCAGGCATCTGAAGATTCTTCATGTTGCCACCAAGTCCCATGCCTGGAAGCATACTCATAATAGAACCTATACCGCCCATATTTCTTATCTGCCCCATATACTCAAGGAAATCATCAAAATCAAATTCTGCTTTCTTAAGCTTAGCTTCCATCTCCTTAGCTTTGTCAGCATCAATCTGTGCTTCTGCCTTTTCAATAAGTGTAAGGACATCTCCCATTCCAAGAATTCTTGATGCCATACGATCCGGGTAAAACTGCTCAAGATCTGATAACTTTTCACCCATACCTACATAGAGGATAGGCTTTCCTGTAACAGCCTTGATTGAAAGTGCAGCACCACCTCTTGTATCGCCATCTAACTTAGTAAGAATAACTCCATCAATCCCAACCTTTTCGTTAAATGAAGCAGCAACATTGACAGCATCCTGACCTGTCATAGAGTCAACTACCAGTATAGTCTGGTCAACTTCAACTTCATTCTTTATATTGATAAGCTCTTCCATCATATTCTCATCAACATGAAGACGACCAGCAGTATCAAGAATAACGATATTGAAATTATTATCCTTAGCATGTGCTATAGATGCCTTGGCAATATCAACCGGATTATGACCTGTTCCCATAGAGAACACTTCAACTCCCTGTTTATTACCATTGATAGTTAACTGCTCAATAGCAGCTGGCCTGTAAACATCACATGCAACAAGTAAAGGCTTTTTACCTTTTTCCTTAAATTTACCAGCAAGCTTTGCAGTTGTTGTTGTCTTACCTGCACCCTGAAGACCTGCCATCATAATAATAGTTATCTCGTTGCCAGATTTCAACTTAATCTCAGTAGTTTCAGAACCCATAAGAGATATCATCTCTTCGTTAACAATCTTTATAACCATCTGACCAGGTGTAAGACTTGACATAACATCCTGTCCAATAGCACGCTCCTCTACTGACTTGATAAAGTTCTTAACGACTTTAAAGTTAACATCAGCTTCAAGTAATGCCATCTTGACTTCCTTGAGTGCTGCCTTGACATCAGCTTCAGAAAGGCGGCCTTTACCTCGAAGATTCTTAAATATATTCTGAAGTTTATCTGAAAGACTGTCAAATGCCATATATGACCTCCAATGTATGATTAATAATCTTCGATAATTTCTTTAGAGAGCTTCTTAATCTCATGGATGTAACTCATATCCTCATCCTTGATATATGCATCAACAAGCTCGTCTATTCTTGTAATCTTTGCTTTAGTATCCATAAACTTTTCAACCAGATGAAGCTTTGCCTCATATCCATCAAGTGTGTTAGATACTCTTTTTATAAGATCATGAACACCCTGTCTTGATATTCCATATTCATCTGCAATCTCACTTAAGGATAAATCATTGAACACGGCATCCTCATAAACACCCCGCTGATGTTCATTAAGTAACTCGCCATAAAAATCATATAACAATGTCTGTTCTACAATACGTTCCACAATGCACCTTAACTTTCCAGCTCATAAATATTCTTAAGCCTTGAGTATAATATCATGGTACTAAAAAAGTGTCAAGTACTTTTACTTGACACTTTTAAAAAATTTAAATAATGATGTCAGGAGCAGACACTATTAGATGTTTACCTTTACTAATCTTGGTCTTAATCCATTCTTTTCAAGCTCTGACACTATCTGTTCTTTATGATCATGTCCAAATGCTTCGATTGTAATTCTTAACTCAACTGTTGCCTTTCTGTTGATACTTACAAACTGGTTATGATCAAGCTTGATTACGTTACCATTGGCATCAGCAATTATTTTGGCAACCTTAACAAGTTCACCTGGCTTATCTGGAAGAAGAACTGATACTGTAAAGATTCTGCTTCTTTGAACAAGTCCCTGCTGGACTACTGATGACATAGTAATGACATCCATATTACCACCTGAAAGGATAGAAACAATTTTCTTATCTTTATCCTTAATCTGCTTTAATGCTGCAACTGTAAGAAGACCAGAATTTTCAACTATCATCTTATGATTCTCAACCATATCAAGGAAAGATACGATTAAATCCTCATCCGGAACTGTGATTATATCATCAAGATTCTTCTGAAGGTATGGGAACAGCTTGCTTCCAGGAGTCTTAACAGCTGTACCATCAGCAATAGTGCTTACAGTTGGAAGTGTTGTTACCTTTCCAGCCTTTATAGAAGCCTGAAGACAGTTAGCACCTGCTGGCTCAACACCAATAACCTTTATATTAGGATTAAGAAGCTTGGCAAGTGTAGAAACACCTGTGGCAAGTCCGCCGCCACCTACTGGTACAAGTATGTAATCTACTGTTGGAAGCTCTTTTATAATCTCCATAGCGATAGAACCCTGACCTGTTGCAACATCAAGGTCATCAAAAGGATGAACAAAAGTAAGTCCTTTTTCTTCAGCTAACTTAAGAGCATACTCGCACGCTTCATCATAAACATCACCATATAACACAACTTCTGCACCATAACTTTTTGTTCTGTTTACCTTTATAAGAGGTGTTGTTGTTGGCATAACAACAGTTGCCTTAACACCATACTTCTTAGCTGCAAATGCAACACCCTGTGCATGATTACCTGCTGAAGCTGTTATAAGACCTTTTTTACGAGCTTCTTCTGACATAGTGCTTATCTTATAATAAGCTCCTCGAACCTTATAAGCACCTGTGTACTGCATATTTTCAGGCTTTAAATATACTTTATTGCCTGTCTGGTTACTAAAATATTCGCTGTATACAAGATTAGTTGGAAGTGTGGCTTCCTTTACCTTTTCAGCAGCTTCTTCGAATTTCTTAAGTGTTAATTCTTCCATTATTACTTATATAGTGCTATCGCAATAAACGTATATCATGCAAATGCATAAAACAACGCATTATTCTATATATACTAAAAATCCCATTATACCACGACAGTACTTTCCTTTCCTGAATTTTATAAAATGATATAAATGTCAAAATAAAATTCTGACATTTTATATATTATTCCTATTACCGTAATCATTCAAGTTTTTTATACAATATTTAATAAATAATTTGATGATATTATTCCTGCTCTTCATCTTCATCATCTGTCGCAACATCAAATAATGCATTAACAAATGTATCAGAATCAAACTTCTGGAGATCTTCAACCTTTTCACCAACACCAACATACTTAACTGGTATCCCAAATTCAGCCTGGATAGCAACTGCAATGCCACCTTTAGCTGTACCATCCATCTTAGTAAGGATGATACCTGTTATGTTTGTTACATCATTGAATTCTCTTAGCTGTGAAAGAGCATTCTGTCCTGTTGTTGCATCAAGCACAATAAGATTTTCCCTGTAAGCATCTGAATATTCTCTTTCTATAACACGGTCTATCTTTCTTAACTCTTCCATAAGATTCTTTTTGTTCTGAAGTCTTCCTGCTGTATCACACAACAGAACATCTGCATGTCTTGCCTTTGCAGCTGCTATTGAATCATATATAACGGCGGCAGGGTCAGAGCCTTCACTTTGAGCAATAATATCTACTCCGACTCTGTTAGACCATTCTGTAAGCTGTTCTATAGCTGCTGCTCTAAAGGTATCAGCTGCAGCCATGATAACCTTTTTATTCTGCGCCTTTAAATGTCCCGCAAGCTTACCTACTGATGTTGTTTTACCAACGCCATTAACACCTATAAGCATGACTATTGACTTCTGATTCTCAAAGTCATATGCATTAGGACCAAGATTCATCTTTTCACGGATTGTGTCAATAAGTAACTGCTTGCAATCCTTAGGATCCTTAATCTTGTTTTCTTTAACCTTAGATTTTAATTCTTCTATAATTTCGTCTGTTGCTCTTACACCGATATCTCCCATAATAAGTGTTTCTTCAAGTTCTTCATAAAAATCATCATCTATTGAAGAAAAACCACTAAATATATTATCAATACCTGACACTATATTATTACGTGTCTTTGTAAGACCCTCTTTTAATTTACTAAAAAGTCCCATATACATCCTCTCTTTCTTAATCAATATATTTTCTACGATTCTTTTTTCCTGTCATTAAGATCATTTTCTATAAGATCAACCGATACAAGAGTAGATACACCCTTTTCCTGCATGGTTATACCATACAATCTGTCAGCTGCTGACATTGTACCACGTCTGTGAGTGATAACAATGAACTGTGTATGTTTTGTCAGCTTATGAAGATAATTAGCATATCTTCCAACATTTGAATCATCAAGTGCCGCTTCTATTTCATCAAGAAGACAGAATGGAGAAGGTTTTAGATTCTGTATTGCAAAAAGAAGTGCAATAGCGGTAAGCGCTTTTTCTCCACCCGATAACTGCATCATATTCTGAAGCTTCTTTCCAGGTGGCTGGGATATTATAAGAATACCAGCTTCAAGAATATCTTCTCCTTCTACAAGCTCTATTGTTCCTCTGCCTCCACCAAAAAGTTCCTTGAACACTTTATCAAATTCAACCTTTATTTCTTCAAACTTAGCAGTAAACTGCGTTCTCATGCCTTCATCAAGTTCTTCAATAACCTTCATAAGTGATTCTTCTGCTTCAATCATATCATCATGCTGTGTCTTCATGAATTCATATCTTTCACTTACTGACTTATATTCTTCGATAGCATTTACATTGACATCTCCAAGTTTCTTGATTGCAGCTTTTAATATGTTAATCTGCTTTCTTATATCGTTAATATTATTAAGCTCATCGCTCTTTAACTCAAGAGCATAACTATATGTAAGCTCATATTCATTCCACATATAATCTACAAGTGAGTCATAAGATTCTTCAAGTCTGTCATACTGGTTATGAAGTCTCATACTATCTTTTTCAAGAAGAATTATTTTTTCATTTAATTCTTCACGTTTCTTAAAGAACTCTTTATGACTTGCATTAACCTTTTCTTTGGCTGCTCTTAAATCTTCAAGTTTTTCACCTATAGCTGTTATTTTTCTTTCGGACTCTTCTATAGAATTCTTAACAAGCTCAATATCAGCCTGCTTAGCTGATACAAGTTCTTTTGTTTCACCTATCTTTTCCTGTATAGAAGTTTTTTCTTCTTCAAGATTATCCAGCTCTTTACATAGTCTTTCTATATTCTCATTGATAAATGAGGCTTTCTGCTCTATAGATGAATGTGATATTTTCAGATTCTCTATTTTCAGTGCAACAGCTGCTTCCTCTGATTTTTTTGCTTCAAGAGTTTTGCCAAGATTCTCTATCTCTTTTCTGGCTGCCTCGTTCTGATTGTCAAGCAGATTAAGATTACCACTGACCTGATTCCTGCTTTCACTTATCTTTAAGATTTCAGAATCAATAGATGCCTGTTCTTTTATATCATCACCATATGAAGCAATAATCTCTGACAGCTTAAGATCTGCCTGCTTAAGATTAACGTCTATAGTATTCTTTCTGATATGAGTTTCTCTTAGCAGCTTATTATAAGAATCAAGTGCCTCGCGGTACTTTGCAACCTGATTCCTTAAATCAGCAACAGCTGCCTTCTCTTGTGTTATCTGTTTATTAGTATTAGATACAGACTGTTTTAATTCTTCTATTTCTCTTCTACGTCCAAGAAGATTGCTGGAATTTCTAAATGCACCACCAGTCATTGAACCACCTGGGTTTAGCTGTTCACCTTCAAGTGTTACGATTCTGAGCGAGTATTTATATTTTTTAGCAATCAGAAGTGCATTATCAATATTATCAACAACAAGAATACGTCCAAGAAGATACTTAGCAAGTCCTTCATACTCGAAAGAAACACGTACAAGGTTACTTGCCACACCTATAACACCTTTTTCATTTATACACGCTTCATTTTCTAACGTATTTCTGGCATGTATGGCGTTCAAAGGTAAAAATGTAGCACGTCCAAGCTTATTCTGTTTTAGATAACCTATAAGTTCTTTTGCTGTAGATTCCTTATCTGTAACTATATTCTGGATTGTTCCTCCAAGTGCAGTTTCTATAGCTGTTTCATACTGTTTCTCAACCTTTACTATATCAGCAATAACACCAAGAATACCAGGATTGCTATCCTTTAATTCCATGATTTTTTTTATGCTGTTACCATAACCATCATATCTTTCTGTAATATTTATTAAAGATTCAAGACGTGACTTTTCTCTATGATAGTTTTGTGTCAGCTTATCAAGTTCACTATTTTTTTCATCGATTTCAGCTTTCAGCTGTGTTACTGACGTGTTACTTTCTTCGATCGAATTATTAATATCTTCAAGCTTTCCAACAGCATTATCAAGCTCTGCTGTAAGAGACTTAATAACCTGTTTCTGTGCACTTTCATCACTCTTGCCTTTGATAATATGACTTGTAAGCTCAGATTTTTTTATTTCCAGTTGTTCAAGCATAGTAACAAACTTCTGATTTTCAGCCTTGATAGTAGACTGCTCTGTCAGGTTATCATAGATGCTGTTCTGACGATTATCAATCTGTCCAGATATTCCTTCAATCTCAGCGTTAAGAGCCTTAGCTGTATCATTAATAGCCGCTAACTTATCATTATACTCTGAAAGTTCTGTGTTAAGGTCATTATACTGCTCCCTCAGCTCTTTAACTGAGTTATTCTTATTCTGCTTGTCCTTTTCAATATCCAGTAATCTTTCAGAATGAAGCTGCTTATTAGCGTTAAATGTCTTTATCTGTTCTGTAAATACATTTATCTCTCCCTGAAGCTTCTGGTTTTCAAGTTCCAGAGCTGATACAGTCTGACTGTTTTCGTCTATCTTGGCATTAATATCATTAAGCTGATTTTCTGCTGTTTCATATTCAGATTTTGTATTATCATATTCAGATTTAGAATCTTCTAAATCATCATCTACTATTTTCAGTCTGCCATTAAGCTCTGCCGTTTCCTTCCTTATTCTGTCAGTTTCAAGTAAAAATGCATTAACATCATATTTTTTAAGATCTGTTTTATAGTTAAGGTATTCCTTTGCTTTTTCTGACTGTTGCTTTAATGGACCAACCTGTTTCTCAAGTTCGGACAAAATATCGTTAACTCTGACAAGATTACTTCTTTCATTTTCAAGCTTCTTTATCGCAGCTGACTTTCGTCTCTTAAACTTAACAATACCAGCCGCCTCATCAAAAAGCTCTCTTCTCTCATCTGGTTTTCCGCTAAGAATCTTATCTATCTGACCCTGTCCTATAATAGAATAACCTTCTTTACCAATACCTGTATCATAAAACATTTCTGTGACATCTCTAAGTCTGCAGGAATGTCCATTAATCTTATATTCACTTTCACCAGAGCGGTAAACTCTTCTTGACACAGTTACTTCATCGTATTCTACAGGCAATGCATGATCACTGTTGTCAAGAGTTATAGCAACATATGCAAAACCAACCGGCTTTCTGTTCTGAGTACCAGCAAATATAACATCTTCCATTTTAGCACCACGCAGCTGTTTGGCACTCTGTTCACCAAGAACCCATCTTACTGCATCGGCAACATTACTTTTACCAGAGCCATTCGGTCCTACAATACCTGTAATTCCGTTATGGAAATCAAACACTATCTTGTTAGCAAAGGACTTAAACCCCTGAACCTCTATACTCTTTAAATACATATTTTATTTATTATTCCTTTTCCATTAATTACATTATGCCTGTCCATGCTTCTTAAGATATACGAGTGCTTCATATGCAGCTCTCTGTTCGGCATGTTTTTTTGTATGTCCGTTTGCCGTTACTTCAAACATACCTTCAACATAAGCTTTTGCAATAAAGTTCTTATCATGTTCAGGACCAGTCTCATCAATTATCTCATATACCACTTCTTTATGAGCTGCCTGGACAACTTCCTGTAAAATAGTTTTGCTATCATAAAAGAGTTGCTTGTTTTCAAGATCATTAAGAATAAATGATGTTACGAATTCTTTTGCATTAGCAAAACCACCATCCAGGTATATTGCACCTATAACTGCCTCACATGCATCCGATATAATAGAATCTCTCTTTCTTCCACCAGTGAGTTCTTCACCCTTACCAAGCATGACAAACTTATCTAATCCTATAGCTCTTGCACATATGGCAAGTGTTGGTTCGCACACTATACTTGCACGTAATCTTGTCATCCTTCCTTCATCCATATCAGCATAATTCTTATATATATAATCACTTGATGTAAGTTCAAGAACGGCATCACCTAAAAACTCAAGACGTTCATTATCTTTATACTTTTTAATACATTTCTCATTAGCATATGAGCTATGTGTGAGTGCATTCTTAAGAAGATCTATATTCTCGAATTCATAATGTATTGTCTGCATTAATTCTGATAAATTCTTATTATGCATATATTTTTCCTTTCATCATATAGTTGACACATAAGTATAAAAATGCCGCCTCGTCTGCATATTATGCAGTGATACTTGGCGGCACTCCATATCTGTTATTATCCTGATTATTTAGCAAGAGCTACCTGAATCTGTGACACAGCATCACCAACTGTTGTTATATGTTCTGCTGCATCATCTGGAATCTGAATCTCAAACTGATCTTCTATCTCTGTGATAATCTGAAATACATCAAGCGAATCAGCCTTAAGATCATCAACAAAAGTAGATTCAGGTGTGATTTTATCCTCACTGATATTTAGAACATCTGCGATAATTCTCTGTAACTTCTGAAACTCCATATTATTCCTCCATTCCCGCCTGTTTATATCTTATTTTCAGGCTTATATTTAATCATTCATATATTTTATACATTTACTTTTTGGATTCTGTATCTGTGTGTGGCATATTAGCAAGTGATTCAACTATCTTTTCATTGATATTGCTTTTTGAAAATGTAACACACTGCAGAACGGAATTCTTAATCTCTTTAGCCTTAGAACTTCCATGTGTTTTAACAACCAGTCTGTTAAGTCCGATAAGAGGTGCTCCACCATATTCAGATGCATCCATAGTCTTTAATGTATCTTTAAGTGCTCCCTTTACAAGTAATGCTCCTATCTTAGATTTAAGCGTTGAATAAAAAGCTCCTTTTATCTTAGAAATAAGAGTTCCAGCAAGTCCCTCATATAGCTTAAGTATTACATTTCCAACAAACGCATCACATACTATAACATCTGCACCACTTCGTGGAATCTCTCTTGCTTCAATACTTCCAATAAAATTAATATCGTCGCATGCCTTAAGAAGTGGATATGTTTCTTTTACCAGCTGATTACCTTTCTCTTCCTCGAGTCCGACATTAACAATAGCTACACGTGGGTTCTTTATACCTACACAATTCTCCATATATATAGAGCCCATCTTAGCCCACTGTACTAAAAAATCAGGTCTTGCATCAACATTAGCTCCGCTGTCAACAATAAGTACACAGCTATTATCAGTTGGAACAATAGCTCCTATAGGAGGTCTCTCAACTCCTGGAAGGCGACCTACAATAACCTGACCTCCTACCAATACAGCTCCTGAGCTTCCTGCTGAAACGAAAGCATCTGCTTCTTTATTCTTAACCATATTAAGACCCTTAACTATTGAAGAATCTTTC
>OHQL01001021.1_pt1 | contig 10940 bp, 8 predicted proteins | sample 1578151 | NCBI WGS metagenome assembly OHQL01 (sample SAMEA3879519, study PRJEB24766) | human gut metagenome | biome: human-associated habitat; feature: feces | place: USA | collected 1985/1987 | reverse complement strand
CGGTGCTGGCTGCGCCGGTGGTGGGCAATATCATCAGCGAGATCGCCCCCTATCTGGGCATCCATACCGACGGTGTGGACCGCAGCGGCACCATGGTCAAGGTGCCCAACCTCATCAGCAAAGAGTGGAGCAATGCACAGGTCTCTTTGAACATCAAGGGCCTGTCCCACCAGCTGATGGAGAGCGAGACCGACCAGACCGCCGCTCTGGTCACCTATCAGTACCCCCGTGCAGGTACCGAGGTGGCCTATGGCACCACGGTCTATCTGTATACCGACACCTACGAGGGCAGCCGCACTCAGGTGCCGGATGTCAGCGGCAAAAGTGCGGACTTTGCCCGCCAGATGCTGGCCGCAGCAGGCTTGAACTGCGTGGCCGAGGGCAGTGGCACGGTCCAGAGCCAAAGTGTCCCGGCGGGAGAGAGCGTCCAGCGGGGCACCATCGTCACCATCACCTGCGGGTGAAAAGAGAGGGGAATTGATCCTATGGAACCGATCCTGGCAAACCGGCTGCTGGCCGGCCTTGCGCCCGAGGGCTTTTTTGCCCCGGATGTGCAGGTGAACCTTGTTACGACCGACAGCCGGGAGGTATGTCCCGGGTGCATCTTTGTGGCATTTCCCGGCGAGAAGTTCGACGGGCATGACTTTGCGGCAGCAGCGTTGGAAAAAGGCGCCCTGGCTGTGGTGCTGAACCACCCGGTGGAGGCAGTCCCTGCGGAAAAGACCATCCTTTGCCCGGACAGCTATCAGGCTATGATGACCTTGGGCGCCAACTACCGCAATGCCTATCACCCAAAGGTGGTGGGGGTCACAGGCAGCGTGGGCAAGACCACCACAAAACAGATGTGCTACGCAGCTTTGGCCGGATGCGGCAAAACCATCAAGACCGAGGGCAACCAGAACAATGAGCTGGGCCTGCCCCGCACCCTGTTCCGCATCGGGGCGGACACCGAATACGCGGTGGAGATGGGCATGAACCATGCGGGGGAGATCCGCCGTCTGGCCCGCTGCGCCCGTCCGGATGTGGGCCTTATCACCTGCATCGGCACCTCCCATATCGGCAATCTGGGCAGCCAGGAGAACATCTGTAAGGCAAAGCTGGAGATCTGCGATGGCCTGCCGGAAAACGCCCCCCTGGTGTTGAATTTTGATGATCCCTTCCTGCGGGCGGCGCAGCTGCCGGGCCATGTAAAGCCGGTGTGGTTCAGCCTTTGCTCGGGGGAGGCGGATGTTTTTGCCTCCCACATTTCCCAGCAGGGGGCGCAGACCAGCTTTTTGCTGGAAGATCAGGAAAACGGCTCCTTTATGGTGCGCATCCCGGCCATTGGGCGGCACAATGTAGCCAACGCCCTGGCCGCTTACTGCGCTGCCACCCGTCTGGGGGCAGACCCCCGCACGGCAGCAGCGGGTCTGGAGGATTTTGAGCAGACCGGTATGCGTCAGCACATGGTGGAGCACGGCGGCGTCACCGTGATCGAGGACTGCTACAATGCAAACCCCGACAGCATGGCTGCGGCGCTGGCCATGTTCCGGGAGTATCCCTGTCAGCGGCGGTATGCCCTGCTGGGCGATATGCTGGAATTGGGCGATACCAGCCGCGCTTCCCATGAGCAGCTGGGCGCACTGGCGGCAGCCTGCGGGCTGGATGGTCTGGTGACCTACGGCAGCGAGGCAAAGCGCACGGCTGTGGTGGCCGCCGCAAAGGGTGTGCAGACGGTCCATGCCGTCACCCATGCAGAGGCTGCCGAGGCTCTGGCAAAATGGGTGCGCCCCGGGGATGCAGTGCTGGTCAAGGCCAGCCGGGGCATGGCGCTGGAAAAGGCGCTGGCGCTGTTTTACGCACAGTCCTGAGCGGGCAGGCGGCTCGCTGCATTTGGAATGTGAAAAGTTTTTGGTTCCCTTTTTCCAAGGGGAACAAAGTCGGAGTATCGTGCTATGATTCGTTTTGCGTTGGTTGCGGCGTCCACCCTGGGCTTTATGCTCACGGCGGCGCTGTGCAGCCTGCTTTTGCCGCTGCGGGGCAGACCAAAGCCCCCGCCCCCGAAAAAACAAGACGCTGCCCCGGAGCGGACAGACCTTGCGGGTGTGCCGGAGGATGCGGCGTCTCCCAGCCCGGCCCGTCCCCCGGCCTTTGGGGGGCTGTGCCTGATGCTGGGGGCGCTGGCCGCCGCCGGTGTGGGCTGGACGGCGGCTTGTGTGGCCCAGCCGCAGCTGCTGGAAGGCGGTGTGACCAGCCGCCTGCTGGCAGGGCTGTGCGGTGGGCTGGCGTTTGGCGCAGTGGGCGCAGCGGATGACCTGGTGCGCCTGCGCCGCCGTCAGTCCCTGGGCCTGCGGCGCGGGCCTCGCCTTTTGCTGGAGGCAGGAGCGGCAGCCCTGGTGATGCTTCTGCTCCGGGGGACGCTGCCCACCGGTGTGCTTTTGCCTTTTGGCGGCTACTGGGAGCTGGGTGCGCTGGCTCCGGTGGTCTGGGGCGGGGGACTGGTGGCACTGGCAGAGTGTGCCCGCAGCGCAGATGGTGCGGACGGCACGGTCTGCGGTGCAGGCTTTATAGCGATGCTGGGGCTGATGACGGTGCTGACGATCCTGGGGTGGTTTGCCCTGGGGGTGTTCCCGGCGGCGCTGGCCGGGGCATTGATGGCCTTTCTGCTGTGGGATTTCCCGCCGGCCAGGATGGCGGCCGGTACAGCAGGCAGTTTGTTTGTGGCGGGTGCGATCGGCTGCATCTCCCTCAGCGCCGGATATCCGGAGCTGGCGGTGCCCCTGGCCCTGCCCTTTTGGCTGGAAGGCGGGATGGTGGCGCTGCAGATCCTGTCCTGCAAGCTGCGGGGCAGGCCGTTGTTTGCCACGGCCCCCTGGCATCATTGGCTGGAAAAACGAGGCAAAGGCCCGGTAAGTGTTTTTTATTGGCTGTGTGCTGCGGCTCTGCTGGGGCTGTGGATGGCGGTGCAGATGACCCGTTGGGCATAAAAGCGCCCGGGAAAGGGGCGGCACACCGCAGCGGCATGTGCTGCATAAGACCCGAAAAATAAAGGGGAGACGATTTGACCCATGACCATGATCCGCAGAAAACCACCGGAACGCTATGCGTTCCTGCAAAGAGACCCCGGCCCCTGGACGCCGATGACCATCCGCTGGCTGGCCACCCTGGGCGTCATTATGATCTTTGGCCTGGTGATGCTGTTCAGTGCCAGCTATACCACCGGCTACCTTCGCATGGGGGACAGTCTGCACTATATCAAGTCGCAGCTTTTGTGCACTGTGCTGGGGTTGGGCATGATGTGGCTGTTCTCCTACATTGACCACCGCTTCCTGCGCAAGCTGGTCTGGCTGGGGTATGGGGTCTGCATCGTTCTGCTGATCTTGGTTTTGTTCAGTGCCCCGCTCAACGGCTGCCGCCGGTGGCTGCGGGTAGGGGGCTTGACTGTGCAGGTCTCCGAGATCGCAAAATTTGAGATGATCCTGCTTACGGCGCATCTGGCGGCAAAAGCTCCCCGGATGGAGAGCCTTGACCCCAACCGCCGTCTCAGCCCGGGGCAGTGGCTGTATCAGAAGCTGGTGCGGGAGCTGCTTGTGCCGCTGCTGCCCTTGATCCCTGTGGTCCTGTTGCTGGTAATGGAGCCGCATATGTCCGGCATCGTGCTGACCTGTGCGATCGTGGGCACCATCCTGCTGCTGGGCGGCAACGGCGGCGGGCTGACCTGGGCGGGGGCGTTCTCTGCTGTGGTGCTGCTGGAATCGGTCCTGCAGCACATCGACTCCATCCCCTACCTGCAAAGCCGTTTGGACGGCTGGACCCAGGACCTGAGCAAGATGACCGACCAGACCCTGCAAAGCCTGTATGCCATTGGTTCCGGCGGGCTGACCGGGCTGGGGCTGGGCAACAGCATTGAAAAACAGCTCTGGCTGCCGGAGAGCACCAACGATTTTATCTTCAGCGTCGTGTGCGAGGAGCTGGGCTTTTTGGGTGCGCTGATGGTGATCCTGCTGTTCGTGCTGTTTTTGCTGCAAGGGATGTGGATCGCATTCCAGGCAGAAAACCTCTACTGCACGATGGTGGGCATCGGCATTATGGCCCAGATCGCATGGCAGGTGTTCTGCAACATTGCGGTCGTCACCAACACCCTGCCCAATACCGGCATCAGTCTGCCCTTTTTCTCTTCCGGCGGCACCAGTCTGATCCTGCTGCTGGCGGAGATGGGGGTCATGGTAAACATTGCCCGCAATGGCGCCCGTGCCGAGGCCGAGCGGGAGCAGCGCCGTGCAGAGCGGGAGGCAAAGGCCAAAGCAAAGGCCCCCATTGACCTGGAAGCTGCCCGCCGTGCCCGGATGAACGGCCAGCCCCAGATCTGACCATACAAGAACGGAGGGTTTTATAAATATGAAAGTTCTGATCGCTGCCGGCGGCACAGCCGGACACATCAACCCTGCTCTGGCCATTGCCGGAGCCATCCGGCAGGCAGACCCTGCCGCAGAGATCCACTTTGCCGGCCGGCAGGAGGGCATGGAGTACCGCTTGGTGACCCAGGCGGGCTATCCCTTCCATCATATCGAGATCACCGGCTTCCAGCGGCGCCTCTCCTGGCAGAACATCAAGCGCAATGCCGTTACGCTGTATAATCTGGCGCTCTCCGGCCCCAAAGCCAAGGCGATGATCCGTCAGGTCCAGCCGGATCTGGTCATTGGCTGCGGCGGCTATGTGTCCGGGCCGGTGGTGCGCTGTGCGGCTAAAATGGGCATCAAGACGGCGATCCATGAGCAGAACGCCTTCCCCGGTGTGACCAACAAGCTGCTGGCCCCGGACGTGGATATCGTATTTGCAGCGGTGCCTGCTGCGGTGGAAAAGCTGGGGGCACCCCAAAAGACGGTGGTCGTCGGCAACCCGGTCCGTCCGGAAGTGTTTGCCGAGGCACGGCAGCGCACCGCCGCCCGGGCCCGCATCGGGGCCGAGGGGCGGACCGTGATCCTGTCCTTTGGCGGCAGCCTGGGGGCACGGCGGGTCAACGAGGTGGTGGCAGATCTGTGTGCCTGGGAGCAAAAGACCGGGCAGCCGGTGCTGCATCTTCACGCTACCGGTCAGTATGGGGTGGAGCTGTTCCAGAACCTCTCCGAGGAAAAGGGCTTTGCCCCCGGCAAACAGCTGATCGTCCGGGAGTATATCAATGATATGCCGCAGCTGCTGGCAGCGGCAGACCTGGTCATCAGCCGGGCAGGCGCACTGACCCTGGCAGAGCTGGAGGCAGCAGGCCGGGCAGCGGTGCTGATCCCCAGCCCCAATGTGGCCGAAAATCATCAGTATTACAATGCCTTGGAGCTGGAAAAGGCCGGGGCTGCTGTGGTCATTGAGGAAAAGGACCTTACCGGCGAAAAATTGGTGGAGACGGTCTCCGGGCTGCTGTCCACCCCCGGCAAGCTGGAGCAGATGGGGCAGGCGGCTCGTGCGCTTTCGGTGGACGACAGCCTTGGCCGCATCACCGATGCGCTGCTGAAGCTGGTGCGCACGCCGTGACTTCGGCCCAAGGAGGCGACCTATGACCCCAAGACCCAAAAAACGGCGCAGCCGTCCCTACGACTCCGCCCGGACTGCGCCCCGCAGCACAGGACAGCGTTCCGTATCCCGTCCTTCGGGTTACCAGGAACAGGAGCTGACCTTTGAAACCCGGCGTGCGCCCTCGCAAAATACCACCCGTTCCCGGGCCTATGATTTCGAGAGCCAGCGTCCGCAGCAGGGAACGTCCCGTCCCCGGGCCTATGATTTTGAGAGTCAGCGCCCGCAGCAGGGCACATCCCGCCCCCGGCAGGACAACAGCATCCAGTTCCCCACACAGCAGGTGCGCCGCCCGGCGGGCGGCAGCAGCCAGAACAAAACAGTCCACACGGGACAGCGTCTGCGCCCGGCGCAGAACCAGCCGCAGCGCCGCAAGCACCGGCGGATGACCCGGGCAGAGATGCGCCGCCGCCGGTTGGCACGCCGACTGACGGCCTTTGGGCTTTTGCTCTGCGTCATTGGAGCGGGGGTCTATCTGACCGTAACGATGCTGTTTAAGATCAATACCATCCAGCTGCAGCTGGCAGATACCACCCCGGTGGAACAGGCGGGCGGATATTCCAGCCAGGAGATCCTTGCCGCATTGGGGGTGGCCAGCGGCGAGAATATCTTCAGTTTTGACCCAGATGCCAAGGCACAGGCCCTGGAGCAGCAGTTCCCCCTGCTGGAGCAGATCCGGGTGGTGCGGGACTACCCCAACACCGTTGCGGTGCGGGTGGTAGAGGCTGTGCCTACCTGGGCAATGGAGACCAGCAAGGGCTGGCTTACCCTCTCGGCCCGGATGAAGATCCTGGAATGTAACGGGGACCAGCCGCAGCTGCCCACCCTTTACGGCGGGGAGCCGGTCTCCACAGCGCCCGGCACGCAGGTGGAATATACAGCACCTGTGCCGGAAGCACCGGAGAGCAGCGCAGAAAGTTCCGCTGCGGAACCAGCCCCGGATGGACGTCTGGAGGCGCTGGACACATTGACCACCTCTCTGGCACAGCATGGCTTGATGGAAGGCGTGACCCGCATCGAGTTTGCGGATACCGAGCAGCTGGCATTTTTGTACCAGGGTCGCATCAGCGTGCTGCTGGGTACGTTGAATGAGCTGGAATATAAGCTGGACTTTGCTGCCTATCTGCTGCATAATACAGATGGAAAGGGCTGCGCAGAGACCGATACCGGCCAGCTGGATTGCAGCCATGTCCGGGGGGACGGCACCATTCGTCCCATTCTGGCGCAGGGGGAGCCGGTGCTGCCTTCGGGCTATGTAGCTCCGCCGCCTGCTGCCCCGGAACCGGCCCCGGAGACTGTCCCGGCTGAGGGGGAGTCGGCACCGGATGCAGCGCCTGCTGACCCGGCCGAACCGCCGGCACCCGAACCCACAGCGGAAGCAGCGGCCCCTGCCGCTCCGCCCGCCTGATACGATGTGAGGAGCATGAAATTAAAATGAAGCTTGCACAACTGACTGAGGGTCTGGCCTGCACACTGGTGCAGGGCAGCCTGGATACGGAAATTACAGATATCATCTACGACAGCCGCCGGGCCGCCCCGGGGCTGGCCTTTGTCTGCATCGTGGGCACCCAGCGGGACAGCCACGAGTTTGCCGCAGACTGTGCGGCAAAGGGGGTCAGTGCGCTGGTGATCCAGCACGATATTGACCTGACCGGGCTTTCGGGGGTCACGGTGATCAAGGTGGAGAGCAGCCGCCTGGCGCTGGCGCTGATGAGCGCAAATCTGTTCGGCAACCCGTCCCGCCAGCTGACCATGATCGGGGTCACCGGCACCAAAGGCAAGACCACCACGACCCATATGATCAAAAGCGTGCTGGAAGCCGCAGGCCGCAAGGTGGGAATGATCGGTACCAACGGCGTGTACTTTATGGGCCATCATGAAGATACCGCCAACACGACCCCGGAGAGCTATGAGCTGCAAAAGCTGTTCCGGCGCTTTGTGGATGCAGGCTGTGATACTGCGTTGATGGAGGTGTCCAGCCAGGGTCTGATGATGGACCGGGTGGCAGGCATCCACTATGATATCGGCGTGTTTACAAACCTCTCTCCGGATCATATCGGCCCGGGGGAGCACGCAAGCTTTGAGGAGTACCGCAGCTGGAAGGGACAGCTGTTCCGCCGCTGCACGGTGGGCATTGTCAACAGCGATGACCCCAACACCGAGGCGCTGCTGGAGGGTCATACCTGCCGCTTGGTGCGTTACGGCCGGGGAGAACAGGCCGATTACAGAGCGGGCGGCTACCAGCTGCTGCGCACCCATGACTTTTTGGGCGTACAGTTCCATGTGTCCGGTGCGGACGAGATGGACGTACAGGTAAATATGCCGGGCGAATTCAGCGTATACAATGCGCTGGCGGCGCTGTGTGTGGGCAAGACGCTGGGACTTGCAGATGAGGCGATCCATGAGGGTCTGGCCCGCTGTGTGGTCAAGGGCCGAGTGGAGCTGGTGCCTATCAGCAAAAACTTTACGATCCTGTTGGACTACGCCCACAACGAGGTGTCGACCGAGAGCCTGCTGACCACGCTGCGTGCATACCAGCCGCATCGGCTGGTGGTGGTGTTTGGCTGCGGGGGCAACCGCTCCAAGCTGCGCCGCTACGGCATGGGGGAGATCTGCGCCCGCATGGCGGATTTCTCCATCCTGACCGAGGACAATAACCGGTTTGAAAAGGTGGAGGATATCCTGGCGGATATCCGGCAGGGGATGGAAAAGGGCAACCCCAAGGCGCCCTATGTGGAGATCCCGGACCGGCTGGATGCGCTGCACTATGCGGTGGACCATGCTGAACCGGGGGACCTGATCGCGGTCATCGGCAAAGGCCATGAGACCTACCGGGATCGGATGGGAGTCAAGACCCCCTTCCTGGAGCGGGAGCTGCTGGAAGAGTATGCCCAGCAGATCGGGCTGGAATAAACCAAAAAACAAAAAAGGCTGCCCGGAGACGGGCAGCCTTTTTGTTGTGTTTTTACAGGGTCTTGCCGGTGAGCAGCTGATAAGCTTCCTCGTACTTGGCAATGGTCTTGTCGATGACTTCCTGGGGCAGGTCGTAGTTGGAATCGGGGTTGGCTTTCAGCCAGTCGCGGACGAACTGCTTGTCAAAGGAAGGCTGACCATGGCCCGGCTCATAGCCCTCCAGGGGCCAGAAGCGGGAGGAATCCGGGGTCAGCATCTCGTCGCCCAGCACGATATTGCCCTGGTCGTCCAGGCCAAACTCGAACTTGGTGTCTGCAATGATGATGCCGCGGCTCAGAGCGTAGGCAGCGCACTTCTTGTACAGAGCAATGGTGTAATCCCGCAGCTTTGCAGCGTACTCTTCGCCCTTGCCGGGGTAGAGCTTCTCCAGCACGGTGATGCTCTGCTCGTAGGAGATATTCTCGTCATGGTCGCCGATCTCAGCCTTGGTGGAGGGGGTGTAGATGGGCTCGGGCAGCTTGTCGGACTCCTTCAGGCCCTCGGGCAGGGTGATGCCGCAGACCTTGCCGGTCTTCTGGTAGCTGGCCCAGCCGCTGCCGGTAATGTAACCACGCACGATGCACTCCACCGGCAGCATGGTCAGCTTGCGGCACAGCATGCTGTTGCCGTCAAACTGCGGCTGGCGGAAGAACTCCGGCATATCCTGCACATCCACGCTCAGCATGTGGTTGGGCAGCAGGTCCTGAGTGTAGTCGAACCAGAATTTGCTCATCTGGGTCAGCACGGTGCCCTTACGGGTGACCTTGTTTTTCAGGATGACGTCAAATGCGGAAATGCGGTCGGTGGCGACCATAACCAGGCTGTCGCCGTTGTCGTAGATCTCGCGGACCTTGCCTTCCTTGATGGGCTTGAACTCAGTCATTGCAAAACACTCCAATTTCATTGCAGGTGCAAAAAAGCACGTTTTTTCGGTGGGCGTGGCCCACACAGTCTTCTCTCTTTATCTTACCACATCTGCCGCCGGTTGGAAAGCACCAGAATGAGAGGAAAAAAGCCTGTTTTTTGCGTTTTTCTCGTGAAAAGTGCAAAAAACAGGGGCGATTTTCGTCATTTTGACGGACAAAGTCATACTTTGACGCAGGTGTCCCGGCTCTTGTAAAGGGACGAAAATCCGTCGCAGGAACGAAAACTTGTGCGAGAAATCCATCAAAAAAAGGTTGACAGAGCGTACAGGAGTGGGTATCATGGAGTAGATCTTCAGATACGGAGGAAATGTACAGCCATGCAGCAGCCACTGATCATTGCACATCGGGGCGCATCTTATCTTGCACCGGAGAACACCCTTTCCGCTTTCCGCAAGGCGAAAGACCTGGGCGCAGACGGCGTGGAGATGGACGTGCAGGAGACCGCCGACGGTAAACTTGTGATCCACCATGATTATGTGATCGATTTTCATACCCAGCTCAGCGGAAACATCTACGATATGATGGAGGGCGAGCTGCGGGAGCTGGATTTTGGCAGCTGGAAGAACGTGGACTTTTTTGATGAAAAGATCCCCACCCTGCCGGAAGCATTGTCTGTGGGCGGGGAGCTGAACTGGATGATGGTGGAGCTGAAATCCAACGTCTACCCGGACCCCAATTTTGTGCCGATGACGGTGCGGGATATCCTGGATTCCGGCCACAGAGATAAAAGCATCCTGATCGCTTTCCAGCATGATCTGCTGCGGCAGGCAAAGGAGCTGGACCCGGAGCTGAAGACTGGTGCACTGATCTATGGCTCTCTGGAGGGTGTGTTTGTGCCGCCCCCGGTGATTTGGAAGGACTTGGGGCTGACCAATGGTCTGGATGAGGAAAATGACCTGCCGGAAGACGACCCGGACAGCCCCTATTGGCAGCTTGCAGGCGCTCAGGGACTGGGGGCAGCGTTGACCTTGGCCCGTGATCCGTCGGCGCTGGAGCAGGAGAATGGGCCGCTGCTGCGCTGGGCCAATAGTCAGCTGATGATGCTGCAGGCCAGCTTCCCGGGGAGAGATTTTTGGGGCATCTTGTCCAATCTTGCTGCCCAGAGAGACCCGGCAGCGTATGTGCGCAGTATGCCGTTCAAGCCGGATTATATCAGCTGTAAGTACCATACTGCATTCGTCCGCCCGCAGATGGTGGAGGAGCTTCATGCGCTGGGGGTCAAGGTGGCGTTTTGGACGGTGGATACCCGTAGGGTGCTGCGCTCGCTGCTGCCTTTGGGACCGGATGCCATCGTTACGAACCGCCCTGATAAGATCCGTGAGTGGATCTGGGAAGAACAGCACCCGGAAACAGGGAAATGACCCGCAGACGTCAAGTCCGCCGCCCCGGCTGAGAATATTTGAATGGCCCGTGTATCTGCACGGGTCATTTTTGTGTGTAGAGTGGTTTTGGGAGAGACCCTCTCAGTCGACTGGCGGGAGAGGGGGCTTATGGGAAGAACCCCTTCAGTCACAGCCT
>OHQL01000999.1_pt1 | contig 11146 bp, 9 predicted proteins | sample 1578151 | NCBI WGS metagenome assembly OHQL01 (sample SAMEA3879519, study PRJEB24766) | human gut metagenome | biome: human-associated habitat; feature: feces | place: USA | collected 1985/1987 | reverse complement strand
CCTGCGATAATAGAAAGCTCCATCGGCATAATTACCCAGATGATTACTGGCATCTGCCAAATTAAAACAAAGTTCGGGAAGATTAAAAACATTATTTCCCAACCGCTGCTCTTCATATGCCTTTCGATAATATGCCAGAGATGAATCAGGCTCTGCTTTCTGTATCCAGTAATTACCGGTCATATTATAAACATTCGCCTTCATATCATGTATGGAAGGAGAATCGGACGCTTCCCTGCAAAAGCGGGCAATTATCTGATTATAATATAGCACAGAGTCAAAGTCAGAAGAGGCAAAACAAGCTTTTACGTAATGATTCATTAATCTATAGAAAGTAAGACTATCAGTGGCTTTTGCCATCCCGCTACGCAACAGATTACGGGCATACGTATTATTAGCAAATAAAGAATCTCTTGCCTGTTTTTCAAGCGAATCGGTCTGAGTATTCTTTTTTATTGCTTCTCCTGTTTGTGTGTGTTCTCCGCAACCATTGATACACAAGAATAAACAAATTATTGCAAACCCTTTGATGGTTTTACTCCCCATAAACTTCTTTGTTAATAGAATGTCGCAACAAAGATAGAAAAATGTGCATAATATTTCTTACCTTTGTAGCCAATTAATTAGAAAAGGAATCTAATGAGTCCACTAAATTTCACCCACATTCTGACACAGGCAGTCGATGAGCTATCGGAAAGCGAATCATACAAAGGACTGTTCCATCAACACAAGGACGGCGAGCCCTTGCCTTCGGCACGGGTATTGTGTGACGTCATCGAGTTGGCACGCTCCATTCTTTTCCCCGGATATTTTGGAAATTCTACTATCAACAGTCGTACAATCAACTATCACATAGGGGTTAACATTGAAAGATTATTTGATCTGCTGACTGAACAGATTTTAGCCGGACTCTGTTTCGGAAGTAATGAAGGATGTGATACCTGCAATGATTCTTTACGAGAAGAAGCTGCCCGCCTGGCTGCTAAATTTATCAGCAAATTACCACATATGCGCCGTGTACTGGCAACAGATGTAGAAGCAGCCTACAATGGTGATCCTGCAGCTCAGAGTTTTGGCGAAGTAATTTGTTGCTATCCGGCTATCAGAGCTATCAGCAACTATCGCATCGCTCACGAACTATTGGAACTGGGAGTACCACTTATTCCCCGCATTATAACAGAAATGGCCCACAGTGAAACAGGTATAGACATTCATCCCGGAGCACAGATAGGCAGTTATTTTACTATTGATCATGGAACAGGTGTGGTAATCGGAGCAACCAGTATCATTGGCAATAACGTAAAACTCTACCAAGGTGTCACGTTGGGAGCCAAAAGTTTCCCCTTAGATACCGATGGTAAGCCAATTAAAGGGATTCCCCGCCATCCAATACTGGAAGATAACGTTATAATCTACTCAAATGCAACTATATTAGGACGTATTACCATTGGACGTGATGCTACAGTAGGAGGCAATATCTGGGTAACAGAAGATGTTCCCGCAGGAGCAAGAATCGTACAGACGAAAGCAAAGAAATAATGGCCCAATTGCGAACATGCCAATGTGCCAACTGAGAGAATCAGATATTAACAATTTGAAAAAATAACAACTTTAACGCGCCAGCCAATTGGCATATTACCACATTGGCATATTGGCACATTATTCATTATGAGCGAACAATTTGAAATGATTGCCAAAACCTTTCAGGGACTGGAAGAGATACTGGCTGAGGAATTGACAACACTTGGGGCAAACGACGTACAAATAGGCCGCCGCATGGTCTCGTTTACCGGTGACAAGGAGATGATGTACAAAGCAAATTTCTGCCTGCGTACCGCAATCCGTATTTTAAAACCAATTAAGCACTTCACCGCAAAAGACGCTGATGCTGTATATGAACAAATCAAAGCCATCCGTTGGGAAGAAATCCTGGATGTAGACAAAACCTTTGCTGTCGACGCAGTAGTATTCAGCGATGAATTCCGCCACTCCAAGTTTGTCTCATACAAAGTAAAAGATGCCATTGTCGATTATTTCCGCGAATTGAATGGAAAACGCCCTTCTGTGCGTATCAGCAGACCGGATGTACTACTGAATATACACATTGCACAGACTACCTGTACGCTTTCACTCGATTCATCGGGCGAATCGCTCCACCGCAGAGGTTACCGTCAGGAAGCCGTAGAAGCTCCATTAAATGAAGTTCTGGCCGCCGGTATGATTTTGATGACCGGATGGAAAGGTGAATGTGACCTGATTGACCCGATGTGCGGTTCAGGTACTATTCCCATTGAAGCAGCCCTGATTGCCCGTAATATCGCGCCGGGAGTGTTTCGCAAAGAGTTTGCTTTTGAAAAATGGGGAGATTTCGATCAAAACCTGTTCGACCGGATCTACAACGACGACAGTCAGGAACGTGAATTTACCCACAAGATATACGGTTATGACAACAATCCCAAAGCTAACGAAATCGCAACGCACAACGTGAAGGCAGCAGGGGTATCAAAAGACATTATCCTGAAGTTGCAACCGTTCCAGCAATTCGAACAGCCGGCTGAGAAATCGATCATTATAACCAATCCCCCTTACGGAGAACGTATTTCGACCAACGACTTGCTGGGACTGTACAATATGATCGGCGAACGCCTGAAACACGCTTTTGTGGGTAACGATGCATGGATACTTTCTTATCGTGAAGAGTGTTTCGATCAGATTGGCCTGAAACCGAGCGTAAAAACTCCTTTATTCAACGGTCCTTTGGAATGTGAATTCCGTAAATATCAGATTTTCGACGGTAAATATAAGGAATTCAAAAGCCAGGAAGGCGGTGATGAAAACGGTGAACGTGCTCCGAAGGAAAGAAGAGAGTTCAAGCCGCGCCGGGAGGAAGGCGGTTTCAGAGGAGAAAGAAGACCACGCGAAGAACGTAATTCGGAATACGGAGACAGAAGACCGAGAGAATTCAAAGGCAACCGTGAGCCCAAAATCAAAAAGCCCCAGGAGGACTAAACCGTTCCGAACACAAATATGCAGACGGATGAACAGGCAGTCATAGAAGATAAACGATACGGTACCAAAGTATGACGCTGTCATCCGCCCGGAAACGACGAAATCAGACAGAGTATAAATCAAAGGATTTAAATAATGATAAAGCAAATCATGAAAACCAACAGTAAACAAAAGAGTGCTTTGTTAGTAATGCTCTTATCTTTACTAATACCAAACATTATGGCACAAGAACCGAAAATGCCGACCTTGGAGGATTTGATTCCGGGTGGAGCTACCTACCGTTCTGCCGAGAATATATCCGGCCTGCAATGGTGGGGTGACCAATGTATCAAACCGGGAATAGAAGCAGTGTTCATGATAAACCCTAAAAACGGAAAAGAAACACCGCTCACCACCCGCAACATAGTAAACAAGGCGTTGGAAGCCGGAAATCACGGTAAGTTGCAACACTTCTACAATGTCAGTTTCCCATGGCCGAAGAAAAGCCTTATGCTGATCACCCTGCCGGATAAATACATCGTATACGATTTCGACTACCGTGAGGTTATCAGCACACGTCCATTGCCAAAGGAAGGTGCCAATAGAGATTATCACCCTGAAACGGGACATGTAGCCTATACCATAGGCAACAATCTGTATGTGGACGATCGGGCCGTAACCAACGAACCGGAAGGTATCGTATGCGGCCAGTCTGTTCATCGCAACGAATTCGGAATTAAGAAAGGAACTTTCTGGAGTCCCTCGGGCAATCTGCTCGCATTCTATCGGATGGATCAAAGTATGGTAGCCCAATATCCCCTGGTCGATGTCACAGCTCCCATTGCCGAAGTCAACAACATCCGCTACCCGATGGCAGGGATGACCAGCCACCAGGTAAAAGTAGGCATCTACAACCCCACTACCGGCAAAAGTATCTATCTCAATGCCGGAGACCCGACCGATCGCTATTTCACTAACATCAGTTGGGCGCCGGATGAAAAGAGCCTTTATCTGATCGAGTTGAACCGCGATCAAAATCATGCCAAGTTGTGCCGGTATGATGTTGAAACAGGCGAATTGACGGCCACTCTTTTTGAAGAGAAGAACGACAAGTATGTAGAGCCGCAGGACCCTATCATTTTCCTGCCTTGGGATAACAGCAAGTTCATCTACCAGAGCCAAAAAGATGGCTTCAGCCACCTTTACCTGTACGATACGAACGGCCGGCAAATCCGTCAGTTGACCGAGGGAGACTGGCTGGTAAAAGAGGTTCTGGGCTTCGACACCAAGAAAAAAGAGATTATTATTGCCAGCACAGAGTTCTCGCCATTGCAGAACAACCTGTTCCGCCTGGATACAAAAACCGGAACACGTACTCCCCTGGGCAGTGCAGAAGGCGTACACAGCGGCCAGTTGAGCCCTTCGGGACGCTACCTGATTGACCAATACAACTCACCGACTGTCCCGAGAAGTATCAATATCATCGATGTGCAAAGTGGTAAAAGCGTCAATCTGCTCACAGCAGCCGATCCTTTCACCGGCTACAAGATGCCGGGTATCGAGACAGGTACCATCAAAGCAGCAGATGGCAAGACGGACTTATATTACCGATTAATAAAACCGGCCGATTTCGATCCGAACAAGAAATACCCGGCTATCGTATACGTATACGGCGGTCCTCACGCACAACTGGTCACCAACGGCTGGCAGAACGGTGCACGAGGCTGGGATATCTATATGGCCAACAAAGGTTACATCATGTTTACCGTAGACGGACGTGGAAGCAGCAATCGGGGACTCGATTTTGAGAATGTAACTTTCCGCCAGTTGGGAATCGAAGAAGGAAGAGACCAGGTGAAAGGAACCGAATTCCTGAAAAGCCTCCCCTACGTCGATGGGAACCGTATCGGAGTACACGGCTGGAGCTTTGGCGGTCACATGACCACTGCCCTTCTCCTTCGCTATCCCGAAATATTTAAAGTGGGCGTGGCCGGCGGTCCCGTCATTGACTGGGGGTATTACGAAGTGATGTACGGAGAACGCTATATGGATACCCCGCAAAGCAATCCGAAAGGATATAAAGAGTGTAACCTGAAAAACCTGGCAGGCAACCTGAAAGGACATCTGATGATCATCCACGATGACCACGACGACACCTGCGTGCCGCAGCACACCCTCTCGTTTATGAAAGCGTGCATCGATGCCCGCACGTATCCGGACCTCTTCATCTACCCGTGCCACAAGCACAATGTGTCAGGCCGCGACCGTGTACATCTGCATGAAAAGATAACCCGTTATTTCGAAGACTATTTATAAAGATATAAATCCTCAAAAGACATGAAGATATTACTATTAGGTTCGGGCGGCCGTGAACACGCCCTGGCATGGAAAATCGCCCAAAGTCCGAAAGTAGAGAAGCTGTTCATTGCACCCGGCAATGCCGGAACCGGTGAAGTAGGTGAAAACGTGAATATCAAAGCAACCGACTTCGCCGCTTTAGGGGCATTCGCTCTTGAAGAAAGTATCGATATGATTGTGGTAGGCCCCGAAGACTCGTTGGTAGAAGGTATCTATGACCACTTCCAAAGTAACCCCTGCCTGAAAAACATCGCCATTATCGGCCCGTCGAAAGAAGGAGCCAGGCTGGAAGGCAGTAAGGAGTTCGCGAAAGAATTCATGCACCGCCACCACATACCGACAGCCCGCTACCAAAGCGTGACAGCCGATACCCTGAACGAAGGACTGGCATTTCTCGAAACACTTGAAGCTCCTTATGTGCTGAAAGCAGACGGACTTTGTGCCGGAAAAGGAGTATTGATTCTGCCGACTCTCGAAGAAGCCAAGAAAGAACTGAAAGAGATGCTCGGAGGTATGTTCGGCAATGCCTCGGCAACCGTTGTCATTGAAGAGTTCCTGAGTGGTATCGAATGTTCGGTATTTGTACTGACAGATGGCGACCACTATAAGGTGCTGCCCGTAGCCAAAGACTACAAACGCATCGGCGAAGGTGACAAAGGGCTCAATACCGGCGGTATGGGCAGTGTGACTCCCGTTCCGTTTGCCGACGAAGTGTTTATGGAAAAGGTACGTACCCGCATCATCGAACCGACTGTCAACGGACTAAAGGCAGAAGGTATCACCTATAAAGGATTCATCTTCCTGGGGCTGATCAACGTGAAAGGCGAACCGATGGTAATCGAATACAATGTCCGTATGGGTGATCCCGAAACCGAAAGTGTCATGCTGCGCATACAGAGCGACCTGGTAGAACTGCTGGAAGGGGTGGCCGAAGGTAACCTCGACGCCCGATCGCTTGTCATCGATCCGCGTACAGCCACTTGTGTGATGATGGTCAGCGGAGGATACCCCGAAGCCTATCAGAAAGGATATGCCATCAACGGACTGGAAGCAGCCCGGGCAACGGACAGCATTCTGTTTCATGCCGGAACAGCCATGAAGGACGGACAGGCAGTGACCTCCGGCGGACGTGTGCTTGCCATCTGCTCGTATGGCAACGACAAGGCCGACGCACTGGCACAATGCTACAAAGTGGCCGACATGATTGACTTCAAAGACAAGAATTATCGCCGCGACATCGGCTTCGATTTATAATGAGGAATCAAAGATTACAAGGACGGATAACGGCGGGCAGATTTACGCTGCCCATCGTTATCTTTACGTGTATTGCCTGTTGGGTGCTGACCTCCGTTCTCCTGCCCGGACTGGAAGTTAAGGAGTCGTCCTACCCGCTGTGGAATATCGTGAACATACCCGCATGGGCCAACCGCATTGTCAGCTTTTTGCTCTTTGCCGGTATCGGCTATTTCCTGATAGAGCTGAACAATACGTTTGCCATCATCCGCATGAGAGCATCCGTACAAACCTCACTTTACTTTCTGCTCATCACGGCCTGCCCCGGCATGCACCTGCTCTATGCGGGCGACGTCGCTGCTGTAACCTTTCTCATTTCGCTCTATTTCCTGTTCAAAAGCTATCAGCAGCCTCGTCCTGCCGGTTATCTGTTCCATTCGTTTGCTTTGCTGAGCGCCGGCAGTGTGGCGTTTCCTCAGCTGACGTACTTCATCCCCATCTGGCTGATGGGTGCATCCGGTTTTCAGTCGCTCACGTTCCGCAGTTTCTGCGGTGCCATAATAGGTTGGAGCATCCCCTACTGGTTCTTATTGGGACATGCCTTTTTTCACAACGAAATAGAGCTTTTCTACCAACCGTTCATCCATCTGGCCGACTTCCGGGACATTGACTTCGGTCGTGACTTCCAACTATGGGAAGTCGTCACGCTGGGCTATCTATTCATCCTCTACATAGTCAGTTCGATACATTGCATCGTGGCAGGATATGAGGATAAGATACGGACACGCGCTTATCTGCACTTTCTTATTTTCCTCAACTTCTGCATCTTCCTGTTCATTGTGTTGCAACCCGCCCTGAGCATGAATCTGCTTTCGCTGTTGCTGATAGGCATCAGTATATTAGTGGGACACTTGTTTGTACTGACCAACAGCAAATCGTCCAACCTCTTCTTTATCGGTTCGATGATTACCCTTATCGCTTTATTCTGCTTTAATATATGGACGCTTTTATAGAAACCGTTTCACAGATACTTATCGACTGGGGATATCCCGGCCTGTTCATTTCGGCACTGCTGGCCGGAAGTATTGTCCCGTTCAGTTCGGAGATCGTGCTGCTGGGACTGGTAAAGTTGGGACTCGATCCTACCCTTTGCCTCATTTCCGCCTCGCTGGGGAACACCGCCGGAGGGATGACCTGCTACTATATGGGGCGCTTGGGCAGGATAGACTGGATCGAGAAATACTTCAAGGTCAAGAAGGAAAAGATAGACAAGATGCAACGCTTCCTTCAGGGGAAAGGCGCTTTGATGGCGTTCTTCGCCTTTCTGCCCGCCATCGGTGAAGTGATATCCATAGCCCTCGGATATATGAGGAGCAATGTATGGCTGACCACGGCTTCGATGTTCGCCGGAAAACTGATACGCTACATCATCCTGCTGAAAGCCATGCAGGAAGCCCTGAACCTGGTTATGTAAAGAAGAATATGGAAAGAATCATTGAATATACGGCCGACGGAAGTGCCACCCTCTTCGTTCCGGAGCCTCTCATATCTTTATCGACATGGGCCTGAAAGCCTCTGCTTCTCCTGCACCCCATATCCTTGAAATCGGTTTCGGAACGGGGCTGAACGCATTGCTCACACTGATTGAAGCGGAAAGATCGGGCAGACAGATCCATTATACGGGCATCGAGCTTTACCCGCTGCCATGGGAAACGGTAGAGAAACTGAGATATAACGACCGACCGGGAGGGGATGGTGAACAACGATTAACGACCGGCGATGAACAGGCCGCGCAATGGATGAAAGCCCTCCATACATCGCCCTGGGGAGAAGACGTGCGGATCACTCCGCATTTCACCCTGAGGAAGATACAGGGAGACTTCACAATCATGGACCGTTCATCGTTATTCTCCCTCCTTTATTTCGATGCCTTCGCACCGGAGAAACAACCTGAGATGTGGACGCAAGAACTATTCGATGAGCTGTACGTTATGATGGAAGAAGAAGGAATACTGACCACTTATTGCGCTAAAGGAGTGGTAAGAAGGATGTTGCAAGCGGCAGGATTCATCGTTGAACGTCTGCCCGGACCTCCGGGAGGCAAAAGGGAGATACTGAGGGCAAAGAAGAGATCCCAGGATTCTCCGGCCGTAACGCAATGTAACGCGCAACCCACATTAAAACAGAAAGGATAAACATTATGAGAATGAATCGAATACATCAGTCAATAGTAACCCATATCCCCGGAAGAGGAATGAGAGGACAGACTGTTCTCTTCCTTTTCCTCCTGCTCCTTTCCGCCTGTTCCGGCCGCGGGAAAGGCGATGCGGGAGAGCGGATCATCACCGTCACGATGGAACCGCAACGGTACTTCACCGAAGCCATTGCCGGAGATAAGTTCACCGTACGCAGCATGGTGCCCAAAGGCAGCAGCCCCGAGACTTACGACCCCACCCCGCAGCAACTGGTATCGCTGGGTGAAAGTGAGGCATATCTGCGCATCGGCTATATCGGATTCGAACGCTCGTGGATGGACCGGTTGATGAACAATACTCCTCATATCCAGGTGTTCGACACCTCAACAGGGGTGGACCTGATCTTTGAGTCCGCCTTCGATCACGGCGACCACCGCCATGAAGGAGGTGTGGAGCCGCACATCTGGAACTCCACCGCCAACGCGTTGATCATAGCCGGAAATACATTCAAGGCGCTCACCGTACTCGACAAAGGGAACGAAGCATACTACAAGGCTCGCTATGACTCGCTCTGCCAACGCATCGAGCAGACAGACAGCCTGATCCGGCAAACGTTGTCGGTGCCCGGCGCCGACCGTGCCTTCATCATCTACCATCCGGCACTCTCCTACTTCGCCCGCGACTACGGACTGCATCAGATCAGTATCGAAGAGGGAGGCAAAGAGCCGTCGCCCGCCCACCTGAAAGGGCTGATGGATCTCTGTAAAAAGGAAGGGGTACGCGTCATTTTCGTCCAACCGGAATTTGACCGCCGAAACGCCGAAATCATCGCGAAGCAGACCGGCACCCGGGTGATCTCCATCAATCCCCTTTCGTACGACTGGGAAGAAGAGATGCTGAATGTGGCGAGAAGCCTCCGTGGTGAACCCGGATACTAATAACCAACCTCAAGCAATTCATGGATAAAGAAAGAAAACCCCACAAGCATACGGAAGCAGCGACTTCCTCCCCCCTCCTCTCCATCAGAAGACTCTCCGCCGCCTATGACGGACGCACGGTGCTCCACGATGTCGATCTGGAGGTCTACGAGCACGATTTCCTCGGCATCATCGGGCCCAACGGCGGAGGCAAGACAACTCTTATCAAATGCATTCTGGGACTGCTTCGCCCCACAGGAGGAGAAATCATCAAATATCACGAACCACTCACGACGGGCTATCTCCCGCAGTACAACTCGATCGACCGCTCCTTCCCCATCTCGGTTCTCGAGGTAGTCCTTTCGGGACTCAGCTCCAAGAAGTCGCTGACCGGCCGTTTCAATGACCGTCACCGCGAGAAAGCCCGACAAGTGATCCACCGCATGGGACTCGAGGGACTTGAACACCGGGCCATCGGACAGCTGAGCGGCGGACAACTGCAACGCGCCCTGCTGGGACGAGCCATCATCAGCGACCCGCAACTGCTTATTCTCGACGAGCCGAGCACCTACATCGACAAGCGCTTCGAAGCCCGCTGCTGGCGGAGATCAACCGCGACTGCGCCATCATCCTCGTCAGCCATGACATCGGGACGGTGCTGCAACAGGTAAAGAACATCGCCTGCGTGAACGAAACACTGGACTATCACCCGGCCGCAAGCGTCAACACCGAATGGCTGGAACGGAACTTCAACTGCCCGATCGAGCTGCTGGGACGCGGCACACTGCCTCACCGGGTGCTGGGCGAGCATTGTCATTGCCACGAGGATGGCAAAGCCTGACAAAGGACGCCTTATTCCATAGAAAAACTCCGCCCTGCACCACTTCACATAAAAGATGAAGCAATGCAGGGCGGAGTTTTTGCACAATCCTCTTTCCTAAGCCAAGGAACGATAGTTTCCCTCCACCGGGAAGCAAGGTTTCCCCGAGTAAGGAAAACCTCTTTCCCAGGAATCAGGCTGTAGGATCATCTACAATATCACCACCCCCTCCCGAAGGAAGACCAATAACCAGGCTACGTATCACTGTACGAGGTACTTTCAGCAACTTATTACCAGTTGAAAACTGGGTAGTCAGTCGTAATTCATAGACTCCGTCTTTTAAGTCCGCAGGAAGTAGCACCAATACTTCCGAAGGGTTGTTTACGGCGATCATATCCATCGGCAACTTTGTTTCCGTACCTTTCTCATCAATCAATACGATACCCACTGCAGCGTCTGTACCAGTTACTTTAATATTCTTTCCTTGCAGACGATAGTTACGTCCGGCAGTTGCACTACCATCCGTAGCTCGGGTAGCGGCGTCTTCACCGCCGATGAAGTAGGCCGGGTCACCTTTGGCTCCCAGAATTTTCACGCCGGTCCGTGCGATAGCTTCACGTAAATCCTTATCCTGA
>OHQL01000981.1_pt1 | contig 11368 bp, 12 predicted proteins | sample 1578151 | NCBI WGS metagenome assembly OHQL01 (sample SAMEA3879519, study PRJEB24766) | human gut metagenome | biome: human-associated habitat; feature: feces | place: USA | collected 1985/1987 | reverse complement strand
GCTTTGGCTATGCCGGTTTTGTATTGCTCTTTTCTGTTCCCACAGATAACAGCAGGGCCTCCCTGCCCTGCATCCAGTTTTCTGTCTACTGTCATAAAGCCAAAAAAGTGATCCCCCACAGACGCTGCTGCTGTGGTCAGCCCACAGAACCAACCACCCGGCCTCCTTCTTTTTTCAGAACACCGCCGGGAGGATCTGCTGCCGCTCTGCATCCACGATGCCGTAGGTATTCAGCCGAAGCTTTGGGATCACCGGCAGGCTGACAAAAGCCAAGGTCATAAAAGCATCGATCTCTTCCGAGATACCATACTCCCGCAGGGCGGCTTTCAGCTCTCGGAGGGTCTTTTCCACCGACACTGCATCTTCTGTACTCATCAGACCTGCAACGGGGAGGGGCAGTTCTCCAACCACCTGCCCGTTGACGACAAACGCCAGTCCGCCGCCATTTTGACGGACCCGATTGCCAGCCAGGGCCATATCTGCATCGTTGGTGCCTGCCACGATAAGGTTATGGGAATCGTGGGCAATACTGGAGGCTACGGCACCGCAGCGCAGGCCATAATTACCCAGAAAGCCGATCCCCACATGGCCAGAGTTGTGGTGCCGCTCAAAAACCGCCAGCTTGACGATCTTTTGTTCCACATCCACGCCGGGGGCTGTCCCGGGATGGGTCTGGAAGGGGACGATCTTTTCCTGGGTCAGCAGCTCATGAGGGGTCAGGCAAATGACCCGCTCCCACTCCCCTGTCTGCCGAAGTTCCAGATCCTGCAGGGTGATCTCGTCCATATGGAAGGAGTGCAGTACACTGTCAAACCGCGCCTTATCCAGCTGAAGCGGAGCCGGGTGAAGCGCATGGCCCTTTTCGGCCACCAGCTTGCCGGCCTTATAGACCTGTTCCACTGTGAAGTTTTCCAGATCCGACACCACGATCAGATCCGCTGCGTAGCCCGGGGCGACTGCACCATTTTGGGTCAAACCGAAGTAACGGGCGGGGATCAGGCTGCCCATCTTGATCGCCAGGATGGGGTCCACTCCTGCCGCCACCGCCTTACGGATGATGAAATCGATATGACCGCCTTCCAGCAGATCGCCGGGGTGCTTATCATCCGTCACCAGCATGCACCGCTCGCAATAGGGCTCCTGGAACAGCGGGAGCAGGGCCTGAAGATTCTGCGCCGCAGTACCCTCCCGCACCATAATGTACTGTCCCCGGCGGAGCTTTTCCATTGCTTCTTCCAACGCAGAGCACTCATGGTCGGACTGCACACCCGCTGTGATATAGGCGTTCAGATCTTTGCCGCTGAGGAAAGGTGCATGACCGTCCATCGGTTTGCGGGCCGCTGCACAGTCCTCGATCTTTTTCAGGATCTTTTCATCCCCGTACACTGTTCCAAAGACATTCATCAATTCTGCCAGACCCAGAACACGGGGCGATGCGTAATACGGGGCCAGATCTTCGGCTTCCAGCACTGCACCGGATTCATCCAGGTCTGCTGCCGGCACACAGGACGGCAGCATAAAGTAGACCGAAAGATCCAGATCCTTTGTGGTCTCCATCATAAACTCCAGACCGGCTGTCCCGGCCACATTGGAGATCTCGTGCGGATCGGTCACCACAGCTACGGTCCCATGGGGCAGGACGGCCTGCGCAAAGGCAGGGCCGCAGAGCATGGAGCTTTCGATGTGGATATGCCCATCGATCAGACCAGGACAGACATACTTTCCTGCAAGGTCCAGCTCTGTCTCCCCGGTGTATTCGCCTATGCCTACGATCTGCCCCTGGTGGATGGCCACATCTGCCTGTTCCACCTCGTTAGTAAAAACATTTACCACCCGGGCCCGTTTCAGCACAAGTTCCACAGGCCGTTCTCCCTTGGCAGCAGAGATCTGCTGCCGGCGTTGTTCTGTCTGCATAAGAGCCTCCCTTCCTCTTTGCCCCTGTCCAGAATTTCCGGTTTACTTCTGTGCTTCCGCCATCTGCCGGACGGCATCCTCAAAGCTGCTGCACTGGAAGATCGGCATGGAGCCAGCGAACATCAAATTGATGGGATAATCGAAGTTTTCTGCATTGCGTCCGCACTCATCCCGGTACTCCCGCGACTCGCCGTAGTTAGGGATGCGCTCCCGCATGGGGGTGGTGTCCCGCATATAACCAAACAGTTTTTTGCCCAGCTGGTACCCCATGCCGCACTCAAAGCTGACATCGTTGCTGGGTTCATAGCCGCGGAAATCGTTCAGGTCTGCCAGGATGATATCGCAGTCCCGCACATGCTGCTGGTAACGATGGAACAGCTGCGCTGCGGTCTGGTACGGATTCTCCGGGTCTGCTGCCTCCTCATTGTCCACAAGGTCCATCGGGGCAACTGCATCAAACCCATAGGATGCGCAGATCGCTTTCATCTGTTCGTACTTTGCACAAGCATCCGGGTCATAGCGCTCTGCACTGGCCAGATAAACCACCGGACGGTCATGCGCTGCCGGTGCGGCCGGGTTTTGCTGTGCTTTTTGCAGCCCAAGTGCCTGGTTCTTTGCATCCTCTTCCAGGTCAATCATCATCAGGCGGAGGCAATCCGAGAGGTCGCCCTCGATGACCTTGCTGGCGCCGACAATGGACGGCGCAAACGGAAGATCTGCATAGGGCAGCGGCTTATTATCCGGGCCGCAGACGACGCCGTCTGCCAGGTGTGCGCCCTGCACCTTCCAGGTCAGCGGACGCTTGTCGCGGGTATAGCCATAGCAGCGGATGCCTCTTGCATAGGCCATTCCCAGCTCATAGATGGAGCCGCCGTCTGGCTCTGCCCCGCGGAAGGTCTCCAGATCCACCAGGATGGCCGTAGACTCATTCATGCAGCGGGCACAGTTCTGGAAAATAGCTTTTGCATGGTCACGCCGGTCCGGGCTGCTCATATCCACCGGGTTATCGCTGGGCATCGTGACCCCAAAACCGTAATACTCTGCCTTGCGGCGCATCGAATCCCAAAGGGTATATCCATTGGTGTAAAAGCACTCCGGCCCTGCCAGATAGAGCTTTTCCTTGCTAAACAATTTTACCTGCCAATCATACATAGGGGGTCATTCCTTTCTTTTTTTACTGCAGAACCAGTTTCATCAGCAGCTGCAGGAAGCGGGCGTGATCGGCTTTTCGGCCGATCTGCACCACCGGCAGATGCTCCCATACAAAGTGGTGACGGGCATCCAGCACCGTCATTCCCAAGGTCAGGCCGTCCTTGGTCTCCACGCCCACATGGCCTTCAAAGGTCTCCACAAGGGTAGGATCAATGGCGTATGCCACTGCCATACAGTCGATGCTGGTGCAATACGCCTCAAAGCCCCGGCCATTGACAAAGCGGATCGCCTGGCGCAGGAACTTTGCCTCGGGTCGGCTGCTCTGGTCCAGTGCGGCAATGTCCTCCTCTGTCAGGTTGACGTCAAAATGGGTAGCCACATCCAGCCCCAGGCAGGTGAGCTTGATGCCGGATTCATAGACGATCTTTGCGGCCTCCGGGTCCACATAAACATTCCACTCGCTTTGGGGCGTATCGCCTGTGCAGTTTGCAAATGCATATTTGTTCAGGCCAAACATACCCGAAATTGCGATGATCTCCCGGATCATGGGCACGATCTGCGGCTCCTTGCGCAGCGCCATGGCAATATTGCTCATGGGGCCGGTGGAAAGGATGGTCACCTCTCCGGGGTTTGCCTTGACAAGATCGATGATCAGATCCACTGCGTGCTTAGGGCTGCGGGGGGCCTTGGGTTCCGGCAGGAAATTTTCCGCCTGGCCATCTGCACCATGGGAGAAGGGATCTTTGGGGGCAGAACGGACCATCGGGACCTCCATCCCCTTGCCCACCGGGATATCCGTCCGACCGATCATTTCCAGGACCTTCAGTGCATTGACGCAGGTCACCTCAGCAGGGTAGTTTCCGTTCAGAGTGGTCACTGCCAACACGTCCAGTGCCTCCGACTTACAGGCCATCACAATGGCCATGGAGTCGTCCATGCCCGGGTCACAGTCCAAAATGATCTTCTTCTTTTCCATAAAAGGTCCATCCTTTCTTTTGCCCGATCGTCCCCCTGACAGAGCGGGGCTGCACATTTGCTAAATATTTGCTAAATATTTTTTCATTTGATAAATCATATCATGTTTCAGCCCAAGAATCAAGCGGATCCCATCAAAAAACGAGCGCACGTTTCCCTTTTTATAAAAATCAAGTGCCCGTCCTTTCGCTCTGTGCGTCTTCCACTGTCGGTGTAACATAAAAATTCCCCGGGGGCATCTGTGTTTCCGGCTCTTCCACCCGCTCGATCAGACGGTCTACCGCTTTTTCTGCCATAAGGGTCAGGTTCTGCCGGATGGTGATGACCGGCTCTGTCCCCGGATGATCGTAAGCTGCCAGCTTGAGATCCCGCCCGATTTGCAGCCCCTGTTCTGCTGCAGCTTCCAGCACGCCTTGGGTCATCCGCTCATTCTCCACAAAAAGGCCATCACACCCTTGCGCCATTAAAAGTGCAAAGGCTTTTTTTCCATCCTGCACCGTAAAGGAACCATGGTAAACATCCTGCTCCCGGTAGGATGCTTTATGCAGCGCCATTCCTTCCTGGAAGCCTTGGAAGCGCTTTTTGGTCGTATAGACCCGCTCCGGTCCCAACACGCAGCCGATCCGGGATGCGCCCGCCTGGAACAGTTTTTCCACGGCGATGCGTCCGCCGTATTTATTATCGGATGTGACGAAATCGCTGAAGATTGAATAGACCGCCCGATCCAGCAGGACAAAGGGCACGCCATTATCCTGCAACGTATGCAGTGTCCGGGTCAGCACATCCTCTTTTTCCAGCGTACTAGGCACCGTGATCACCAAGCCATCCACATTTTTAACAGCCAGGCTCTCCAATATCGTCCCGCAGCGTACCGCATCATCGCCGCAGGTGCAGCAGAACACCGTATATCCCTTTTGAAAGGCATACTCCTGGACCTTGTTCATCCATACACGGAATACCGGGCCCTCCAGATCTGGCAGCACCAGTCCCAGCGTTTTGGTCCGCTGGCTGCCCGGGCGCACCGATATCTCACCTTGAAACTTCATCTCCCTTGCAATGCGCAGGATCTTTTCTCGGGTAGCCTCCGAAATACGGGAGTCCTTTCCGTTCATCACCAGCGAGACCGCTGTTGTAGAGACTCCGGCTGCTTTAGCAATGTCTTTTGCTTTGACCTTCACGATCCTTCCTCCGCTTTGTTAAATTATTTTACCTCACGCCTTTATCCTACCGATTTTTAACGGGTTTGTCAATCCGGCGACACTGATTTTCTGGGATTGTTTCTGTACTTTTCCCCCACCGTAAAGGCTGATGTGCATTTTTATGTAAGACAAAACAAGGACAAAGAATAAGGGTTGTCTAAAAATCGCACATTTTTTCTTGTTTTTCAAATGGCGGCACATTCAACAAACTGACACAATCCTTCAGGAAATTGGACAGTCGTGCTTTTAATCATGGGTTCGCATCTTCCCTTTTAATCATAAACGCTCAGCCTAAACCGCCCGGCGGCCTTCTCAGCCAGTTCCCAGGGCCATCGTCATTTTCCGCATCCCACTTGATACGGCTTGGCTATCAATATAAGTCAGGCGACGAAGGTGATCCACCATGTCGGTCACTTCAGCCACTCGGCACCAGGAACCGGACAGGTCAATAGCAGAAGTCAGGGTAAAGAATTCACCGATATCAAACCCGTCATTCTCGGCGGTTACAATATAATATCTCATACGGTCTCCTTCTCCTATTCAATTTTCACAATCTGATCGTCATAAATATCAGACATGCCGTTATCATCCATAGCGGTAAACTTATCCGGTGCGGTCACTGTGATTGCTTGCCGTTTCCCGGAATTGTCCAAGCAGGCGTATAACCATTTGGCCATAGGTTTCGCCTCCTTTCATTCATCGAACAGCTTGATTCCGGCTTTCTCCAAAAACCGGGAAACAACCCAGGCTCCAGTGCCAGCATAATCGCAAACCCGTTCAGAGCTTCGGCACATAACATTTGCCATTCTGCCATTGTGATCCCCCTTTCACACTCTCAATGCTTCGTCCAGGTAGTAGCGGACTCCCCCGACTTTGATAAACACACGCCCTTCGGCGTTTTCGTACTGACGGTATCGGTGGGGCTGCTCACGCTCTCCAAAATTAAAAGCGGCCACAACCTTATCCGTGCAGCCGCTTTCAATATCGAGGATCTCCAGCCCGCCCCAGTTGGAAAACGGAATTACGCCAACGGGTTTAGAGCCGGCATACTTCTGACGCATGGTCATTTTCATATTCCCCTTTTTGATTCTATTTTTACCCATTTGCTTGGGCGTTGGTAGTGGTTACGTCTGCCCCAGTACCACTAATCGTCTGGCGTTTGTAAAAACTAGATATCGGCGCAAAGATTAGCAATGAAGCAGTACACTTTACCAGAAATCCAGTCAATTTCTTCTGCTTTTTGCACACAAGCAATTAACTTTTCCGCATCATAGGGGATTGAATCATGGTGGATGGAGTCAAAAAAGTTTCCAGCAGTATCCACTGTTTCCTCAATAATATGGTTTGCGATATCAGGACGGCTCCAGAATTTTGCCTTGCACCAAAATTTTAACGCAAGGTCAAATTGAGAGTCATTCAAAGAGCAAAGCTCCACCGCAGAAAGTCGGGTGGTTTTGGGCGCTGCCTTGGGTCTGGCAACAACCTTGAGCACATTGTTTTGCTTGCAAGTTACTTTGATAGATACAACCATGAGTTTTCCCCTTCGTTTTTGGGCATAATAAAACCCGCCTACATGGATTTTGTCCGTGCAAGCGGGGAAAGTTTTGGCTTAATTAACGGTTGCGTGTTCCGTTCAAGTATTCAATTTGATAGGCGGATTGACCGGGATAATTGCGGATATTAAATCGAGTATATTCGTAATTTTGAATAGTGTTGTTTAGCGTTTTGTTTTGGTGTCTTTTGGCGTTGCGCTTCATTGCCTTGCCAGCGCCAAACGCAGGCCGACAAGCACCCGACACGTTTGCGTGAGCGTGGGCAAACTCCGCCCGTTCTTTTGCACGGGCAACAGGGTCTTCGTGAGATACCATTTCAACACCCCACGGAAAAAGTTTAATTGCGTTGCGGGTTTGTGCCTTTTCAAGCTCTTTTACAAAAACAGCGGTTAAGTTCGGGGTTGGGTCAGCCCAGCAATTTGTATCCTTTTTGCGCACCTTTGCACGCAATTCTCCCTTGGGACTAATACAGGGTTCGCAAATGGCCTGAAAAGTCGTTCCGCCAAAAAGAAACTCGGCATACACGGACATATACGGCATTTCAAGCCCAAACTTGATACGATTTTTTGCCCGCTTGCTATTCTGCTGAGCTATAAAGAGGCAAACGGGGACCTCTGTAGCGGGCTTTTCATGAAACAATTTTGCCCGTTCTGCGTCTGCCCGCTTGCGCATTTCAGCGGATTTTTGCAAAATTGCCTTAACAGTTTCGGGATTAGACTTGACTGGGGCTTTGTTCATGAACTTTTCCACTTGCGCCCGGACGGTTTCCGGGTCTGACGTGTCTGGGATGGATACGCAAACACGCTCCATGTCTGCGCTTGCAAGTTCGGACGCAAGAGCCTGTACCGTGAAAAAGACAGTCTCTGTTTCAGCGCCTTTTGCGGATAAAATCCGCAGGGCAAAGGGCGCAGTCTGTCCCTGTTTGATGCGTATAATCATGGCTTTCCTCTGTTTGGGTATAAAATTCTCCTGTTTCGTCGTAATTTTCAACGACTCGTCAGCGGCTTTGATAGGCCGAACAGGGGTATACTTTACCCGGTATACCGGCGGGATGGGAATTAAAGTTCCATCAGCAAAGCAACAATTTCTTTCTTTTCGTCGTCAGTTGCGTGGCTGTTTTTCACAGCTTCGATAATGGGCAGAATATTTTTTCGCACATTCTCCAGCTTTGCCTGGGTGTTCTCCAGCTCTGCCGTGGTTTCATCCAACTTTGTCTGGGTCTTTTCAAGCTTGGTCTGATTTTTTCCCTTGGTTTCAGCGGACTTTTCGGCAATCTCTTTCTTTGCTGCGGCACAAGCTTTGTTATATACTGCATCATCCATACGGAACATAGGCACATTGGTGATGAGGGCATTAGTTTCCAGTGCAAGAGCAACAGCCATAAACCCGCCCACCTTGGTTAGATTCAGCTTGCCCTTAACGGTAGACTTGGAACGTGCCCACTGGGCACATTCGCCCACCATGCTGATGAACGCCCAGTCAACACCGATAAAGGGCCGAGTCTTGTTGGGATTTTTGCGTTCGGGACGGACGCCAAAAGCGGACAGCCAAGCGGAACACTCTTTCCGCAGGTCGGCCTCAAATTTGGCAATAATTTCAAGCTTATTGCCGTCCTGGTGTTCGTCGCTGTATTCCTCTTTAGCCATAGCAAGTCTTGCCTGGGCGTCGTAGACACGCTGGGCAGTCTTGATAATGTTCTCCGGCTTGTTCGCCGTTTCGCCCGTCTCGGTCAAAAGCTCTTGCGTCCACGACTTGTGCGGGGACTTGGGGTCGGCCAACAAGGCTGCGGCCTTGGTCATGGACTCAAAAAAAGTCACGTTCCAGTGGGGAATATGGGCGGTCTGGGCAGTCTGGGTGTTCTGAATGTTAGCGTTTTCCATGGTTTTTCCTCCGTTGTTAAGTGGTTTTTGTCGTTCTGCGGTGTATCCTGTACACCTTACTAGGCACAAAGATTAGATAGTCTTTGTGCCTAGTTGGCTATATAGGATATGCCCCTATCCATTGAGCGATGGAAAGCGCAACGGAAAATGGGCGTAGTTATAACTTTTGCGTGGTGCTATTTACGTCTAGCACAAGGGCGGGAATTGCTTCAACCGTTCCGGGGTCATTCTCGGTACGACTGTTGACCGTTGAATAGCTTGGCGTCCGCCTAATGGCTGGATAGCCCGCCCGGTTATATCGCACTCAATTTTCAAGGTACAAGCCCGGCCTTTACGCCGGGGCGTTGTGCTCTGAACTCGTGTTCCTGAGCACGGCATTATCTTACCACAGGCAAATTTTTTAGTCAAAACCCCATAAATTCCCGTCCCAGGCCATACGCAAGGCGGTATATATAAATAAGGTAGGAATTCAAGGAAACCAGAGAAATGAATTCAAACTAATAACAAAAGGTTGAATAGCAAAAAACAGCGATAATAAGCCAAAAATCAACCTAGCAGAGGGGGGTGATTGAAAATCGAAAAAGGGGGCCAGTTTTCGCCACAGCCTATTAGTTGTTCTATCTCCCCACCCCATAAAAACCACCCCGAAGGCACGCGATTCGCAGCCACTAAAAGCACAATTTCTTTTTTATTTTGATTTTGAAATTACGAACAAACCGCATCTCGCCAATTCGCCAGCTTTTTGCGTTTTTGCGCCCGCATGAACATTCGGAAAAGTACGCATTATCGTTGAAAATATGATGTATTTGTCACATTTCATTTTACAGCGTTCCTACGTTATTTTCTTCTTGCCCCATGTCCCCCCTGTGAAACTGCACAACAAAACGCTTCATTTTTATGACATAATTGCTAAAAACAAACAATTTTCCCTCAATTCCGCCCCAAAACCGTGCATAAGAATAAGATTCGGTAAACCCTACAAAAATCTTGATTTTTCGGCGGTCCTGGTGTATAATATTCATATAGCCTGTATGCAAATGAAGTTAAGCTGTTGTTCCTCTCTCCCTTGCCAGCGGTTGGGGTTAGGGGCATTTGTGTGCCGGCAATTTTCTCAGGCATATTAACTGCAATTTAATACATGCTAACAGAAAGGATAGGGTTTCTTCACATGATCTTCTTTGACACATCCGCGCTAATGGCCCTTGGAGAGCGGGCATACAGAATCGTCGCCCCAGATGTGGCTGCCACCACGACGATTCCAGAGGGTGCTCAATTACCCCGGTCCCAAATTATTAAGTTCGAGAGGTTTGCCATTTCACCCAAGACACTAACAGAGCTTGCTCGACTGAAGAATGACCGGCTCCAGCTCGACTCGACTCGTAATAAGGCGCGCAAGGCGCTGGATCTGTTACGCGCCACTCCTTATGTATACGATGTAATCGATCCCCCTTTTGAGTTCAAGAACAACGCATATGCCGACAACTATCGGGCGCTCAACGAGGCGGGGTACGCGGGCGAGTATATTGTCGCCGCCATATACCTTCAGGAGGAACTCAAAAAATCCGTCCCTGGCAATGAGGTCATCTTCTATACTGACGATTTGTTTACTCGACATTGCGCCCTGGCGATGGGACTGTGTGCCTTCACGATTGATAATGTCCCCACAACTAAGCCCTATAATGGGTGGAAGGAGATCCAGCTAAAAGAGGGCGGCGAGGATATCATGGCGCAGTATTACCAGGGCGACAGCAACGGCGCAGATAACACCGACAATGCCTTCCCTACTGATGTGATTCCCTCTCCCCCGCTCGTAAATGAATACCTTATTATAAAGGGCGATTCTGGCGAGGGCGATAGCCAGCGGGGTACCGTAGAACGGAGTATCGTGGAACGGGCTACCGTGGAACGGAGTACCGTGGAACGGGCTACCGTGGAACGGTGTACCGTAGGTCTGATGAAGTGGGATGGTCAGCGCTACGCTCCCATTAAATACAAAAACATCTACTCGCAATTTGCGGGCAAAATCAAACCCCTTAACGACCAGCAGCAACTTGCTTTCGACCTATTACAGGATGACAACATCACGATTAAGCTATTGCTGGGTGTATATGGTAGTGGTTGGAATTTCTGAGCCACTTAATCCTGTTAACTGCTGGAAACCCCTGAGAGCCAGGCGAGCTACAACACAGCTGGAAACGGCAAATGTGAACGCTTGAAAATCGTCTGGATTGGGCAATCAGCAAGGAAGCCTATTTTCGTTCCGACTTAATAATGGTCGCAACCAGATGGGAACCTTCAACGACTAGGCGTAAGCCGTAGGGTACAAGAAAACAATGCGGATGGTGCGGGCAACGTAATCGTAAGTAACGTACAGCGCTGTGTGATTGAAAGACTTGTATTCGAAATGCAGGACAGTTCATTGCTTACAATTTTAAAAGTTGGGAGATGATTAATGTACCTCCAAAAAGAATATGGTCCAAAAATGAAATTGCGCTCATCGTACACAAATACACCCAAGAAGGATTGACCACAGTTCAAATATCTAAAAGCTTTCACACGAAAGCCGATACTATATCAAAACTTTTAAAAGAGAACGGTATTGAGATTTGCAAACGTAAAAAAATAGGCTTTTAAGAGACAATTATTTTGAAAACATAGATACGCCCCTCAAAGCTTATTTCCTTGGTCTTATTTT
>OHQL01000979.1_pt1 | contig 11382 bp, 13 predicted proteins | sample 1578151 | NCBI WGS metagenome assembly OHQL01 (sample SAMEA3879519, study PRJEB24766) | human gut metagenome | biome: human-associated habitat; feature: feces | place: USA | collected 1985/1987 | reverse complement strand
ACTCCCGCATGGGAATGCTCTTCATTATTTGTGGCAGATATCTCTCCACTGGCAGTCTCCGCAGATGACCTTGCCATATCCCGGCTGCAGAATCTTCTCTTCCACGATCCGCTCAAATTCCGCAAAAGTCATCTCCTGCCCTGCCTTTAATCCGGTGTATTTCAATACACCCGCATCATATCGGTCTACCTTCTCCGCAGACTCGCAGCTGCCACCCTTATTATGAGGGCAGGCGCTGCAGATCTCATCCGTCGCTCCGACCAGCTGCAGGGATGCCGGTCCATTTTTCCCCAGAAGCCATTCCTTCACCTCCGCCATATGCTTAGTGAACCCTTCACTGTATCCCTTCCCTTCGAAAAAATACAGGCACATGCCGTGGTGCGGACGGATCCGGTAAGTTGTTGTTACTTCCATATCCGGTGTATCCTTTATTCCTGTCCGTTCAGCTTCAGAGCCTTAGACAGTCTCTTGCTCAGTGTCAGTGCCAGTGCGATCTTCACCAGATCCGGAATGATGAAAGGAATTACACACCAACCCAGTACGGTAGCCAGACCGACAGCTCCGGAATTCTGCGCATATACAACCATGAACCACACCGTTCCGATAGCATAGCACACGATCAGACCCAGTACCATGGACACACCAAGCACCCATGTCTTACGTCCGAACAGCTTCTCGATCAGCCACATCAGCAGTGCGGAGAATAAAAATCCGACAATGTAACCACCGGTGTTGCCCAGCAGAACACCGATACCACCGGAGAACCCGGCGAATACAGGAATGCCTACCGCACCCAGTAAAATATAGATCAATACCGCAAGGCTTCCTCTCTTACCACCCAGTACGCCGACTGCCAGGAATACTGCAAAGGTCTGTAATGTAAAAGGAACCGTCATCGGGATGGAGATCCAGGAGCAGATCGCGATCAGAACCGCAAATACCGCAATGTACACCATGTCATAAGTCTTGCTACGAGTTGTTGTCTGTGTTGTCATAATAAAAAACCATGCCTTTCTGTCAGATGTCTTTTGTAAAAACCTCTGTTAGAATAGCATGGTGTTTTTCAATTGTCAACCTTTTTATAATATGGTTAACAATCGAGTAGATTCTCTGGTCAGGACTGCTTCATCGCCTTCTTATTCCGGTACATATCCTCATCTGCACGCTCACGCACCTTCTCCGGATCCGTATCATCCTCCGTGAATACAGCATACCCATAGGCAATTCCCACAGGAACGGGAATGATGTTCTTATGATTCAAGATCTCTACATCCTGATCGATCTTATGCATCACACGTTCTATCTTAAAACATCTTCCCTTCGGAATGATACAGCAGAATTCATCTCCGCCAATGCGATAACATTTCCCATAGCGTTCAAAATTGTCCTCTATGATATGTGCCGCGTTGATAATATACTCATCCCCTGCCCTATGGCCATATTGATCGTTACACTGCTTAAGATTATTCAGGTCAAAGGTCACTATGACATACCCTTCAAAATCCTTCTCATTTTTCACAAAATAATCATAGGCATTTCGATTGTACATGCCGGTCATGGAATCATTCAGGGCAAACTGTTCCAGCTCCTCCACCCTGCGACCTTTTTTCAGCCGGGCAACCGTCTGTCTGGCGGATTCTATTCCCAGCACCACAATAAAGATCAAGAAAGAGATTCTGCCAAAGACACCTACATCATTGCTGGTTTTATAATAACCACTCACATCTACAATGGTAGCAAAAAATACAAGCAGCAGTGCCCCTACACATGCCTTCAGCCTCTGATCCAGCTGCCTTCTGGCAATTTTGCTACAGATGACCACCAGCAGGTATAGAATCATCAGAATGATCAACGCATGCGTCATCCACAGGCTTCTCCGGAACTCATATATCCCTGTTGCATTCAGTATATGCGTCAGGACGATCAATGCCAGATTAGCATTACAGATAATTCTACAAAACCGGTCATCCCTGATCTCCAGAAAGCTCTTCACAAACAGGATAAAGGACATCGGCAACAGCATGAGCGTAGCAAATGCCAGATAAGAGCATCCCTGCCTGTTGGTCAGGAGCAGCGTTGCCACATCCGTCTCATTGGCCGACCATGTTCCCAGCAGGATCGAAAAAATACCCAGATACAATAAGGTTCCGTCAATCCGGCTTCCGCAGCGGATAACGATCCAATAAATACTAATATACAATCCTATCAGTATCACCATCATGCTGATGAGAAAGGCAGGCATTGTCCGGCGCATCACCCAACGATAGATATTATAGCCGCCATCGATATAAAACGTCTTCTGCTGGCCTGCCGTTTCCGGATAACAAGGGGTGAACTGTACCTGCAAGCTGCTCACATTACTTGAAAACCTGACAATATTCCAGGTCCAGCCCGGAGTATTTCCCCATATGCCGGGTACAGCATCCAGCTGATAGATCAGCTTCCCATCTGCATACACCACAATCTCCTGATGTGTCGAATAAAACACGATCGAGTTCGTCTCATCATCGTTTTGATCCAATATAAAATCGTACAGCTCCCTGCCGTCATCCAAGACGCTGACTGCGTCCGGCGTACACTCCTGTAATGACTTTACCTCCGGCACACTGTCTGAGGTGCAGATCATGCACAGAAGCACCATAGCAAATACGACTGATACAATTATAATAAGCTTTCCCTGTTCCTTCTCCATTACTTCCCTCAATATCCAACGTGTTGTTTGGCACTATAGTACTAGTTTCCTTATCATTTGTCAACGCAATGTCGTATCTATCTCATGTTTGAAAATATTATAATTCTGCTCATCCCTGGGGGAACAATAAATGGCCAGTTCTATGGTTTTAAAACATTTTCTGTAACGAGCGATCACATTGGAAAACGCAGCTGCCACAGCCTCCGGATCATTCTCAAAAGCTCCGCATCCGAACGCCCCCAGAATGACCACTTCATTGCCTCCCGCCACGGCCACATCCAGAATTCTGGTCAGACGCTTCTCATGCAATGCCTGCTGCTGTGCTCTCGTCATCTTCACGGTCTTATTACCGTCTCCGGGATTCATCCCATTGGCCGGGAGCAGACGCAGATTCGGTGCTGCACAGGTGATCACATTCACAGAATACCAATCTGATTCCGGAAGCGGTGCCGGTGTCGCAGTATCGGATTTGAATACAATGACTTTCGGCGTATAGATGCAGTCATCATTGTGGATCGGATCCTGCGCATATCTGTGTGGAGAATAAAAGCCTGCCCACATTTCCTTCGTATTCAGACAAAAATACAGGGTGGAACAACGGCACAGGCATTCCTCCTGGGCAGAGCTTCCCTTGGTCACACCACCTCCGGGATTCGTCGCTGATGCAAAATTGTGAACACATACCCTTTCTCCCGGATACCCGGCAGCTGCCTCATAGCTTCGCTTCTTCGACACTATGATTTCCGCATCCTTCTCATATCTGTCACGATTCTGTGCAAGCTCCGGCATCAGGTCCGTGACTTCCATCATCTCCGGGATCAGCACCTGTTCTGCCACAGAGCGCTTCACTGCCTCTTGCAGCCCCGGATCTTCCTTTACCCGTTTTTCTGTATCCTGAAAAATTCTAACATTCTCATCCCTTGCCATGATTCGTTTCTCCTTCTGTCTGTCCCGGTACCGGCACCGCATTCACACTTTCCTTCTGTTCCAGCGGCAGTATCGCATAGTATACCAGCGTGTGCTTGTCATCCGGCTGACAGTCCCGGTGATAATGGCCGAAATACCAATGCCTGTAATGCAGCTTCTGTTCCAAAGTCCCCAGATAGTCCGTCAGCAGATCCGGGGCACAGGAGCGTCCCGTCCCGGCATTGATCCGGTCCTGCAACGTGCTGGCACAACAGTGTGTGATCACATAATCTACCTCGTAGTGATATCGTTCCAGATTGCGCAGGCCCTCCTGCAGTTCTCCCTCTGTCGGCAGCTCCTGGGGCCACCAGCTTTCCTGAAGGATCCGGTAGGGAAGATAATTCCGGTCTGCCCTGCGCTTCTGTTCTGCGAAATCCACCGTCTGACGATCCAGAATTCCTCCCTGAATGTCATGGGAAGATGCCCCTCCGAAAGTGAAAAAGGTCTTGCCGTCAATCTCGAAGACCTGTCCCCGTTCCAGCAATATCACCTTGTCCCGGATAATGTGCCGCGCTTTCCCGCCATGCCATTCTTCCAGCGGATATTCCCCGATCATATCATAGTTTTCATAGTTTCCCTGTACCCACAGAATGGTGTAAGGTTTCTCCGCAAAATTTTTACAATGATACTCAAAAGTTTTATCCTTCGCCCAGCACAGTCCAAAATCTCCACAGATAATGACGTAATCTTCTTTTGTCAGTTCCATGCCGGCTCTCCGTAATCTTTTCGCGGAAAATCTTGTGAAATCCCCGTGGGTATCTCCCGTTATGTAAATCATACTGCTCTCTCTGTGCACTTTCTCTTCCATTCCGCACTATGCGGCATTTCCCCAGATATGACTAGAAGAGGGCACCAGGTCCTCTTCTACCAAAAGCTCCATCGGGCTTACACGATACAAAATAGCTAAAGCAATCAAATTGTCGGCCTGGGGAAAGCACTTTCCGGCTTCCCATTTATACACGGCCTGCGTGGATTCAAATCCCATGTATTCCATGACCTGCTTCACGGAGATCTTCCGCTCCTGACGGATTGCTCTCATCCGTGCGCCGCTGGCCACAATGTCAAAATGCGGTCTTTCCATCATACGCCTCCTTCCGATGCCGTACAGCATCCAGTTGCATATCAGTCTTTCCGTAGACTTTTACTATAACACAAAGAATCTCTTTTGCCTATTAACCGTTGGTTAAATTATCACAAAATTTCCTACCAGTACTGTTCTCCCCAGTATCTGGCCAGAATCCTCTCCATGTTGGCTCTCCCCACCGGGTTGGCCGTATGGATCTCCACCGGATAAAAGGTCTCACGTTCTGCCAGCCAGTCCAGCAGCCGGATGGCATCGCCGCCCTGATCCGCATAATCTCCCAGATCATGATCCAGATCCAGAGCCTCTATTTCGATTCCATTGTGCTCCGCCTCCTGAATCAGCTTTTTTGCTTCATTTACCGATTTTGCGCCCTCATACCCGTAGGGCACCGGGCGAAGGTCATCCAGCCATAGTTTCATGCTTTGCCCACCTCTTTCTGCAATTATTCCACCAGCCCCTGCTTCTTCAACCGAGCTTGTATGGCACCATAGGTTCTGTCATGCTGTCTTGCAATTTCTGCTATTTTCATCCCGGAATCAAATTCCCGCTTAAGTTCCTCATCCTCCGCAGCATCCCAGGCGCGGCCGGCTCCCGCCGGTCTGTTATGTGCTCTGTTATACTCTGTCCGGTCGAAAGCCCCTTTCTGCGGTTCTGTTTCCGGTAATCCTGCGTTCTCCTCTTCTGCGGTCTCACAGATTTCCCTGTCTCCGTGTTCTTCCCGGTATTCCCTGATTGCTGTAAGAAAACGCTGTCCGTATTTCTCGTATTTTGCCTGTCCCACACCGGATACATCCAGCATGGTACCACGATCCCCCGGTAACTTCACGCACATATCTATCAATGTTTTATCACTGAATATAATGTAGGGAGGCACCGCCTCTTCCTTCGCGATCTCAAGCCGCAGTCCCCGCAGAAATTCAAACAGTTCAAATCCTTCCCCGGTAAGCATATCTGTACTTCTGCGCCTGCTGCCCCTCTGCTGTCTGCGTGAAGGTTCTTTTTCCTCATACATTTTCACCAACATCATGGCATTTTCCAACTCCGATGAAGTCTTGTTCCCGATTTTCAGAACGCTGTACTGGTCTTCTGTCTGGCATAAATACCCTTCCAGAATCATCTGCCGGATCAGTGCCTTGATTTCTTTTTCTCCCAGATCTTTAAGACTTCCGTAGGATTTGTAATGTATGGTTCCCAGTTCCTTCAACCTTGCCCGGCTGGCTCCCGACAATGTCCCGACGACTACCGCCTGTCCGTATCTGCCCCTCGTCTCACAGACACAGGAAAGCACCGCCTTTGCCTCTGCGGTCATATCCACCTCGTGATACTCTCTGTGGCAGTTTCCACAGTTATCGCAGGGAGTCGTCACCTTTTCTCCGAAATAGGTAAGAATATAATTTCTAAGGCAGGAAGTGGTCTGGCAATAACCTTCCATGATCTGGAGCCGTCTGGCATCTCTCTGTCGGATCAATTCGATATCCTCCGGCGGGATCTCCGAAAAGTCCTTGTGTTCCAACAGGAACTTATCGATCATAACATCCCGGGCCGAGAACAGCAGAATGCATTGCGAAGGTTCTCCATCTCTCCCGGCACGTCCGGCCTCCTGATAGTAGCTTTCGAGTGAGTCGCACATCGTATAATGTACCACGTAGCGGACGTCCGGCTTGTCGATCCCCATCCCGAAGGCGTTGGTAGCTACCATGACGGGGGTGCGCCCCGAAATCCAGGCATCCTGCCGCATCGAGCGCTCGGCATGTCCCAGTCCGCCGTGATAATATTCTGCGGAAATACCTTCGTCGCGCAGGAAAGCCGCGACCTGTTCGGCTCCTTCGCGGGTGCGGACATAGACGATGCCGGAACCGCCGACGTTGCGGATGATCCGCAGGAGCTGTTCGTTTTTGTCGTCGGTATGGCGCACGGCATAAGAGAGGTTGGGACGCGAAAAATCGCTGCGCAGCAGATGGGGTTCCGTGAAGTGCAGCTTTTCCATGATGTCGTCCGCGACGCGCGGTGTGGCCGAGGCCGTGAGAGCCAGCACGGGGACGCCGGGAATCCGCTCGCGCAGCTCGGCGATCCGCAGGTAGGAGGGGCGGAAGTCGTAGCCCCATTGGGAGATGCAGTGGGCCTCATCGACGGCGAGAAGCGATACGTTCATTCGCTGCACCCGCAGGCGGAAGGCCTCGGATGCGAGCCGTTCGGGAGCGACGTAGAGGAATTTCACGTCGCCATAGACGCAGTTGTCCAGGTCGATGTCGATCTGTCGGGCCGATAGGCCCGAATGGATCGCCAGAGCGCGGATACCCAGCTTGCGGAGCCGATCGACCTGGTCTTTCATCAGGGCGATCAGCGGGGTGACCACGATGCATACGCCCTCCGAAGCCAGTCCCGGAATCTGATAGGTGAGCGACTTGCCGCCGCCCGTCGGCATCAGGGCCAGCGTATCGCGTCCGGCGAGCACCGAGAGGATGACCTGTTCCTGCACGGGGCGGAACGTGTCGAACCCCCAGTAGCGCTTGAGCAGCGCTGCGATCTGTTGCCGTCTGTTCGGTGCCGTCGATTCCATATACACAAAGGTAGTGTTTTTGGCTTTTACCCGAGCCCGGAAGGGATAAAAAGTGCGTCATATTAGGTTTCTCGAAATATTTTCCTATATTTGCACGTTGAAGAAGAAAACCGACCGATGAGAATCAAAGAGGAATATAAGGTCCGTGAAATGGCAGGCGAGCACATCGTGGTAATGCAGGGCCGTTACGGAGTGGATATGACCAAAGTGATTGCATTGAACGAAACCTCGCTCTGGTTGTGGAACCGGTTGCAGGGACGTGAGTTCGGTATCGACGATGTCCGCGATTTGCTCCTCGGCGAGTACGACGTGGATGCGGAAACCGCCGCGCGCGACGCCCAGGCGTGGGTCGCCCGGCTTAAAACATGTAATTTAGTCGAAGAATGAGCGTAAAGCTGCGCAGATATATGTCCGTGTGGATGTTGCTGGTTGCCTACTGTTTCTCGGTGGGGGCAGCGGCATACGCCGTACTTTCGTGCCACTGTTTGGAGCGGGAGAGGGGCGAGGTGCATATATGCTGCCGGGGTTGCGACATCCATACCGAATGCGATTCTCATTCGGTCAGTTTTAAGGCCGTTTGCTGCGGGGTGGATCACTCCAAGGCATCGGAGCTATATACTTCCGTATCGTCTTCCCAATGGGAGCGTGATACGAAGGTCATGATCGTCGATCTTCCTGCCATATTGGCAGCGGAGATGACGGCGCTTCCGTTCGATTCCGTTCATTGGGCGACGGTTTCTGAACGTCCCTGTCTGGCCCATAGCACGGTCCATCTTCTCTCTTCCGGACTGCGTGCCCCTCCCGTTTTCGTGTAACGACGCATGAAAAAGTGCAGTGTCGGCGTGCACTGTGTTTTCCCTGCGACAGACCGGTTGCCCGATTTGCAACCGGATTGCAAGAATGGAATATTATTTTTGCATCATGTTTACACAATCAACGGAAAATCAAATGAAATTCAAGTATTTAGCAGTATTAGTCTTTTTTGTTGCATCGGCATTCGGCGCGGCTCGGGCCCAGAATGTCAAAGGTGTCGTGTATGGAGCCGACACGGACGAGCCGCTGGTCGGTGCATCGGTGTATTGGGCCGGAACGACGGTGGGAACCGGTGCCGATGCCGAAGGAAATTATACCATACACCGGGTTAAGGGATACGATATGCTGGTCGCCGGCTTCGTCGGATATACCAGCGATACGATCCGTGTCGAGAGCGGCGTGGAGCGGGTCGATTTTCGTCTGTCGAACGAGGGGGTGGAACTCGAGGAGGTCGTGGTGAACAGCACGCTGGGCGGTAACTACGTGAAGCGGGACGGCATTCTCAAAGGGGAGATGATCTCCTTCGCGGGCCTCTGCAAGATGGCTTGCTGCAACCTGGCCGAGAGTTTCGAGAACTCCGCTTCGGTGACAGTCGGTTACAGCGACGCCATTTCGGGTGCGCGTCAGATCAAAATGCTCGGTTTGGCCGGCACTTACACCCAAATATTGGATGAAAACCGTCCGATCATGCGCGGCTTGAGCGCTCCCTACGGCTTGAGCTATACGCCGGGCATGTGGCTCAATTCGATCCAGGTGTCGAAGGGTATTTCGTCCGTGACGGCCGGACATGAGGCCATCACCGGACAGATCAACCTCGAACACCGCAAACCTACGGACGACGAACGGCTGTTCATCAACTTCTACCTCGACGACGAACTGCGTCCCGAGCTGAACCTTTCGACGGCGCTGCCTGTGACCAAGGATTATCGACGATCCTCCTGTTGCACGGATCGTTGGACACCCATTTGCTGGGCGACATGGACGACAACGGCGACGGATTTATGGATCTGCCGAAGACCCGCCTGGGAGCGGTTGCAAACCGCTGGCTTTACACGGCCGACAACGGTGCGCAGGTGCGGTGGGGCTTCAAGTATCTGGCGGAAAATCGCTTGAGCGGTCAGAAGCACTACAAGGCTTCGATGCGTGAAGAGATGGATACCGACTGGGACAAGGGGGCCATGTACGGCTCGCAGATCAAGAACCGCGAACTGAACGCCTACTTCAAATTCGGTATGCCGGTCGGTCCCGGTGTCTATGACGAGGACCAGCAGGACGAGCTTCGTTCGAACATCGCTTTCGTGGCCGATTATGACCGCTTCCGCGAACGGGCCTACTTCGGACTCAACGATTACGACGGTACGGACAACATGGTTTCGCTGAACATGATGTACAATCACTATTTCTCCTTCCGTCATTCGCTGATCGTCGGCGTGCAGTCGCACCTGCAATTCCTCGACGAGTCGCTGCTCAACCCGACGCCGTGGCTGGATGCCGCCGGAGCCTGGAATCTCGACCGTCAGGAGAATGAGGTAGGCGCCTATGCCGAATATACCTACACGATCAAGGACAAGCTCTCCGTAGTTGCGGGCATACGCGGGGACTACAACGGTTATTACGATAAGTTCTACGTTACTCCGCGCGGTCATATCAAGTGGAACATCACCCCGACGACGATCCTGCGCGGTTCGGCCGGGCTGGGCTACCGCTCGACCAACGTCATCACCGATAACATCGGCGTTCTGGCTACGGGACGGCATATTACGTTCGAAAGACCGACGGCTTTTTCGGCGGGAGCCGCCGCAGTGCGCGGTCCGCTCAATCCCGGCTCTGCTTACGGAGGATATACGACCTGGATGGTCGCAGACGGCGGTGCGGGCAATTTCAAAGCGCTCAACCGGATGGAGAAAGCCCTCACCGCAGGCGGTAGCCTGACGCAGATTTTCACGCTTGTGAAAGAGGAGGACGCGACGTTGAGTTTCGACTACTTCCGCACGCAATTTTATAATTCGGTGATTGCCGATCAGGAGTATTCGCCGAACGACATTTATATTTACAGCTCGGACAAACGCTCCTTTACCGATACTTATCAGGTCGATTTTTCGTGGACTCCGGTGGAGCGGTTCGATATTTTCGCTACGTACCGCTATACGAACAGCCGTATGACGATCGATCGTCCGGACGGCAGTACGGCGCTCGTGGAGCGTCCGCTGGTAAGCCGTTACAAGGCGCTGCTCAACTTGCAGTATTCGACCCGCTACAACCGCTGGGTGTTCGATGTGACGGCTCAGCTCAACGGTCCTTCGCGCCTGCCGACCCAGACGGGCGACCTGGCCGATTCCGAGATGTCGCCGACGTATCCGATGTTCTTCGCGCAGGTGACCCGCAAAGTCGGCAAGTTCGATATTTACGTGGGCTGCGAGAACATTCTCGATTATAAGCAGAAGCACCCGATTCTGAATGCGGACGATCCTTTCTCGGCGGGTTTCAACTCGTCGGTGATCTGGGGACCTCTGATGGGGCGCAAGTTTTATGCGGGATTGCGTATCAATTTTTATTGATTGAAAGAACGAATTAAATTAGTTATACGACGATGAAAAAAATGATTTTGTGCTGCCTCGTGGCAGTATTGGGATGCGGGGTGTTCGCCGTGGAAGCGAAGACGCCGCAGAAGAAGGGCGAGATCGTTACTACGGTGTTCACGGTCGATATCGATTGCGAAAGCTGTGCGGCCCGCATTATGAACAACGTGCCGGTAATCGGCAAGGGGATCAAGGATATTCAGGTCGATGTTCCCTCGAAAGAGGTGACCGTGACCTATGACAGTGCCAAGACCTCGCCCGAGGAGCTGATCAAAGGATTCGGAAAGATCCGGGTCAAGGCGGAAGAAAAACCTGTCAAATAGTTATATATGGGTTAGTTAATTTGGATGGAGAGCCGGGGTTCCGAAAGGAATCCCGGCTTTTTTCGATCGGCGAATGTCCCCTCAGGGAAGAGGTATCCGATCGGAGCAAAACGGACGGGATGCATCCGTAATAAAGGAAGAGCACGCGTCGTACCATTGGTATTTTAGAACTTTTCCACGATCTTTGCGGCGGCAATACTCCACAGTGTGTTGTGTATTGGAAAACATTCACTAACTTTGCGGTGCCGTCCCCGCGGATGGCGACATATTGTTTAGTGAAAGTGTTTCGCTAATCCTTATCAAGAAAATTTGGCGATTTTTAGGAAACAAGGATGGCAATACGAACACTCATCACCGTGTATAGC
>OHQL01000977.1_pt1 | contig 11417 bp, 4 predicted proteins | sample 1578151 | NCBI WGS metagenome assembly OHQL01 (sample SAMEA3879519, study PRJEB24766) | human gut metagenome | biome: human-associated habitat; feature: feces | place: USA | collected 1985/1987 | reverse complement strand
TCTGTACACAGCCGTACAAGCCGCTTCCGACTTCGCTTGCAGCTTAGGTATTAATATCCCGACTGGTAAGGACTCCCTATCCATGACGCAGAAATATGGCGACGATAAGGTGATCGCCCCGGGTACGGTGATTATCTCCGCAGGCGCGGAGGTTAGCGATATCAAGAAAATCGTCTCTCCGGTAGTAGCTCAAGACAAGAATACATACATTTATTATATAGACTTCTCTTTCGATACCTTGAAGTTGGGTGGTTCCGCCTTCGCCCAAGCCTTGAACAAGCTGGGTAACGAGGTTCCGACCGTGAAAGATCCGGAATACTTCCGTGACGCTTTCAACGCCGTACAAGATGCGATCGAGAAGAGACTCATCCTTGCCGGACACGATATCTCAGCGGGAGGTATGATCACCGCCCTGTTAGAGATGTGCTTCGCCAACGTAGAGGGTGGTTTGGATGTCAACTTGGATAAGATCTCCGAGAGTGATATCGTGAAGATCCTGTTTGCCGAGAATCCGGGTATCTTAGTTCAGGTAAAGGACAAGAAGGCATTCGAAAAGTTGATGGAAGAAGCTGGCGTAGGTTTCGCCATCATCGCCAAACCGACCGACGAGCGCCATGTATTGGTATCGAAAGACGGCATCCAATATCACTTCGGCATCGACTATATGCGTGACGTATGGTACGAATCTTCTTATAAGCTGGATGTAAAGCAGAGCGGAAGCGTTTGTGCCGGAAACCGTTTCGAGAACTATAAGATGCAGCCCGTACAGTACAAGTTCCATAAGGACTTTACCGGAAAGCTTTCTTCTTACGGACTCTCTGCGGAACGCCGCGCTCCGAACGGCATCAAGGCCGCGGTAATCCGTGAGAAGGGTACGCAATGCGAGCGTGAGACAGCTTACGCCTTGTATCTGGCTGGTTTCGACGTGAAGGATGTCCATATGACGGACTTGGCTAGCGGACGTGAGACTTTGGAGGATGTAAACTTCATCGTATTCTGCGGTGGTTTCTCCAACTCCGACGTATTAGGTTCCGCCAAGGGCTGGGCCGGCGGTTTCTTGTATAACGAGAAAGCCAAGAAAGCGATCGACAACTATTACGCACGTAAAGATACGTTGAGCATGGGCATCTGTAACGGTTGCCAGTTGATGGCCGAGTTAGGCTTGGTTTATCCGGAGCACGAGAAAAAGCATAAGATGGTTCACAATGATTCCCATAAGTTCGAGTCTAACTTCGTTAGCTTGGAGATCCCGAAGAACAACTCCGTGATGTTCGGTTCCTTGAGCGGCACGAAGTTGGGTGTTTGGGTAGCTCACGGTGAGGGTAAGTTCGAGTTCCCGTACGAGGAGAAGGAATACAACATCATCGCTAAATACAATTACGACGGTTATCCCGCCAACCCGAACGGTTCCCCTTGGTCCGTTGCCGGTGTTTGCTCAAAGGACGGCCGCCATTTAGCTATGATGCCTCACCCCGAACGTGCGATCTTCCCTTGGCAGTGCGGTTATTACCCCGCCGACCGTAAGGAGAACGACGAGGTCACTCCATGGATCGAGGCGTTCGTGAACGCTCGCAAGTGGATCGAGAATAATAAGTAAAAATAACGGGGGTTGTTTTTAGCGTTCTTTGAACCTTAAAAACAACCCTTGTTTCTATATCTCCTTAAAGTTTCTTGGTAACCGCCTTTTGATTGAACTCATCCACACGGCAGAATAGACTTTACAACGAATCCACGATTTTAATATCCAAGCCGGTACAGGGGGATTATCGGTAACCATTACTTTATACAACCGTAATATCCCTGCAACACCTCGCTAATATCTTTGCCTTCGAAATTAATAGACACAGAATTTAATAGAAGAATCATGGAAAGGTTATTTAAAATCAGAATCTTTACGGTTATGTTCTTTTTGGCCGTAGCTTCTATAGCAGCGAACGCTAAAGAAAGTAAGAAGGAAGGTGACAATTATCATGCGAAGCAAATTCTCATCGTAGGTTTGCACGATAACGTGAAATCAAACTATTTCTACAATGGGATGATCGCCGAAGAGACCGGTATGAAAGCGGATAGTATCGACCAAACGTATAATACGATCATCGCCGAGAATATCGCCGCATCCGTAAAGAACGGAGATTGTAAGTTTATCCCGGCAAACGCTACACAAGTGACCGGACAGGTACTGAATGAGATCAAGGTGAACGGGGAGAGCGAGGATTGCTATTCCGATCTTTCAGCCGTGCCGACCGAAGAGTTACAAAAAGTATTGGATAATGCCGACGCTGATTATCTGCTGGTATTAAACCAGCATTATCTTAAATGGCAAGACCAACCGTTGCGCACACTTTTCCATATCGTCAGCTATACCCTATTCGATAAAGATAAAAACGAGGTATATCGGGGGAATAACTTCTTTACCTGTATGAATCTTGAGAATCCGGATAAACTCAGAAAGAGTAGCCGCAAGAGTTCATCCAAGATAGCATCTAGCATTATCAAAACGTTGGATGAGGACTAACCTTCTTCCTTATAGACACATTTATAATTTTCTCGTTGAGCCTAATGGATATCCTTCATTAGGCTTTTTTCTTTATTTAAACCTACACACGGATGTAATCTCTTTGCAAAACCGGACACTTACTTTTGCGCCGTAAAAGATATTTAGGTTTAATTTTAAAAAGATTATTATGAGGATGTTTAACAAACGCATTACTTGCAGGTTACTTGCCTGTTTGTTATTTTTTAATTGCTTACCGGCTCTCCTATTCGCACAAGGAACGCAAGCCATTATCACCGGTACGGTCGTGGATAATAAAGGGGAATCAGTGATCGGAGCCACGATCCAAGTCAAGAATGAATCTACCGGATTCTTCACGGGCTCTATCACGAATGATAAAGGAGAATACACCATCAAGCAGCTTCCGCTAGGTTCTCCTTATACCGTTACAGCTTCTTATATCGGTTATGGGGAACAGAAGAAGACAGGATACGCATTGAACCAAGGGGATATGCTTCGAGTGGATTTCAAGCTAGCGGAGGAATCGGTGGAGATCCAAGCTGTCGAGGTAGTCGCTAATTCCTTGAAGAACATGGTTCCGAAGATCGGCGCGGCAACATCTATCTCCGCTCAAAATATCACGAAACTTCCGGTAAACGGCCGTAACTTCACATCCCTGATGGATCTCTCGCCATTGAGTAGCGGAGGAAATATCGCCGGGCAATTATCATCCTCAACGAATTACACCATCGACGGTATGACGGCAAAAGGAACCGTAGCGAGCGGAACGACTTCCGGCGCTTATACGATATCCATGGAAGCCGTCCGCGAGTTTGAGGTGGTAACCAATCAATATGACGTGACCAACGGACGTTCCGGGGGCGGCACCGTGAGCGCTGTCACGAAATCAGGAACCAATACTTTCACCGGAAGTGTATTCGGATTCGGTCGTGCCGATTGGTTATCCAGTTCCTATGATATACGGGGAAATAAATCGACTTCCGACTTCTCTACCTATCAATATGGTTTCTCTTTGGGAGGCCCGATCGTGAAAGACCGTGCGCACTTCTATGTCGTATGGGATCACCAACAGGATTCCCGTCCGATTTATATAGCGGATATCAAGACGGCGGCGGACGAGTCTCGCTATAATGTCACTCAATCTACGCTAGACCGTTATCTGGATATCGCCCGTACTAAATACGGAGTCTCAAATGACCCTCAATTCGGGGAGTTCGGTAAGAAGAAGCAGACGAACGCGGTCTTCGCACGTATCGACTGGCAGTTAAACGCAACCAACTTGTTAACCATTCGCAATAATTTCATCAACGAGGATAATAAACAGAGCGAGAGCGATAACTCCAGTATCAATCTTTACGAGGTTTGGATCGACCGCAAATCGCATAACAACAGCTTACTCGCTACCTTACGCTCGGTATTAAGCCCAAAGCTGACCAACGAGTTGAAGCTTCAACATTTCTTGGTTTACGAGGCCACGACCCCGAACAAGCAATTGCCAAGCTCTAATATCCCAAGAGCAATCGTAGAGAACGTGGCATCTATATCTGGTGACAAGAGCATGTACACTTCCATCCAACTTGGAGGTCAACGCTACGCTCCCGAACATTTCAAGGATAATGTACTTCAATTGGTAGACAATATGTATTATAATACGGACCGCATCAACTATACATTCGGAGCGGACTTCATGTACACCAATATGAAATCACTCTACGGCAGTGAGATGAACGGACGGTTTTATTTCACGGGACTGGATAATTTCGAGAATATGACTCCTTACCGCTATGCCCGGGAAATCGCCTTGGTAGATGATCCTACCGTAAAGATGAATACCTTGAACTCCGCTATCTACGGACAATTACAAACGAAGCTTTTCACCGGATTCGAGGTCATGGCCGGTATCCGTGCGGATTATACCCGCTATTTCAACCACGCAAACTTTAACCAGACCGTTTATGACGAGCTAGGCTTACGTACGGACAACGTAATCTCCACCTTCCAGTTGCAACCCCGCGTTCAATTCACGTGGGACGTGAATGATAAACATCAAGATATTATCCGCCTTGGCGCCGGTATCTTCGGCTCGGATTTAAACAACTATTCGATGATCAACAATATGCTGTTCGATGGTACGAAGGTAGCGTCCGTGGATATACAAGGCAATTTGGTTCCGACACCGAATTTCCCGGCATACCGAAAAGATCCTTCTACCGCTCCGGGCGTTGATTTATTCAACAACCCGAATATCCAAAAGATCAGCACGATCAATATGAATAGTAAGGATGCCCGTGTACCGGTAGTATATAAGTTGAACGCCAGCTACACGCATTTCTTCTCCGATCGCTTGCGGGTAGGTATCAGTGCTTACGCCAACTGGGCACGCCATAATTATATGTACGTAGACCGTAATATGGTGGACGAGCCTTACTTCCGTATCGCCGCAGAGGGGAATCGTGGCGTGTTCGTCCCCGCCGAGAGTATCAATACCGAGAACGGAGCTACCGACTGGATGCAAGGACGTAAAAGTGATAAGGTAGGCCGTGTGCTGGAATTAATCAGCGATGGAAAAATCAACCAATACGCGTTCGTCGTAGATGGAACTTGGCGTTATTTCAAGGATGGCGAGCTTTCTTTCAGCTATACGTGGAACGATTCCAAGGATAACACCTCTTACAACGGTAACGTAGCGAATACAGCGACCCTAGCCTTGATGGTAAAAGATGATCCTCGTGATTTGAGTACCATGACTTACTCGGACAACCAATTCCGCCATAAGGTCGTATTCTACGGTACGGCTCCTTCTTTCTGGGGAATCAGCGTAGGCTTGCGTTTCTCCGGGATCGGTGGGACCCGCTACTCTTTAGCGGTTAGTGGTAATATGAACGGTGATTTCGTATCATCTAATGACTTGGCTTATATTTATGACCCGAACGATAGTAATACGCCTCAATATCTTCGTGAGGGTATCCAAGCGATCTTGGACAATCCGGAAGCGGAGAAGAGCGTAAAAGATTATATCCGTAAAAACTATGGGAAGGTTGCCGAGCGTAACGGTGGCGTAAATGGCTTCTACGGTACTTTCGATTTGCGCTTGAACAAGAACTTCAAGATCTATAAGACTCATTCCATCGAGGCCTCGATAGACTTTTTCAATTTCCTGAATATGCTGAACAAGAACTGGGGTGCCGGACATAATCTAGGCAAGCAGAATATCTACTCCATCAAGAGTTTTGACGCAGAGAAGAAGCAATACGTATATAACGTAAACAAAAACACGGGTGTATCCAATATGAACGGAAATCCTTGGCAGATTCAAATCGGCGTACGTTATAAATTCTAACTAACATATTCTATATTCAAATCATAAAAAAAATTACGATGAAGAGACAATTCTTATCATTCACGCTTTTACTTGCGTTATCCACTTGGATAGCGCAAGCCGCTACCGTAAGAGGTACTGTATCCGATACGGCAGGTAAACCGCTACAAGGCGTAGTCGTTACGGATGGTTATAATTTCACGCAAACAAATGAGCGGGGAGAATATAGCCTAGATTCGAATCTGGACAAAAGCCGCTTTGTCTACCTCTCCGTACCGGGTGACTATGAGATCGAGCAAACAAAAGGTATACCGGATCTTTTCTATCAGCAACTTGATAAAAGTAAGGAGATCAATGAACATGATTTTACGCTCACCCCTAGGAAACAGCCAATCGACGGGTTTGTCTACTTGGCAATCTCCGATCCTCAGACCATCGACGAACGGCAGATGAAACGTTTCCGTGAAGAGACCGTCCCCGACTTGAAGCAGACTATAGAGCACTACCAAGGAAAAGAGGTCTACGGTATGGCGCTGGGAGACATTACTTGGGATCGCATGGATTTATTCACTCCTTATAAGGAAGCGGTCTCGGTCTTAGGCATCCCGATGTTCTCCGTGATCGGCAATCACGACCACGACTTACGTTACCCAGCCTTATCCAATCAAAAGGTAACCGAGGAGAGCTACGCGGAGCGTATCTACGAGGATCATTTCGGCCCTTACAATTATTCGTTCAATGTCGGGGATACACATATCATCACCTTAAAAGATATTGATTATTATAAAGACAAGAAATATGACGAACGCTTCGGAAAGGAACAACTGGAATGGCTGAAAAACGACCTGAGTTACGTTAAACCCGGGACACTTGTATTTATCAACGTACATGCCCCGGTATTCAACCAGACGGATAAAGGGGGAGGAAACGCCGAGGACGCTGAGAGCCTGAAAGAGATCGTCGGCCCTTATAATGTCCATATCTTCGCCGGGCATACGCATTTCTTCGAGAACAACCAAGTCACACCGAATCTGTACGAGCATAATATCGGAGCCGCTTGCGGAGCTTGGTGGGCCGGCCATGTAAACCGGTGCGGCGCCCCGAACGGTTATCTGGTCGTTGAGGTGAAAGGGAATGCCACTACTTGGTATTATAAGGCAACCGGCCATGATTCGGATTATCAATTCAGGGTTTATAAGCCGAATGAGTTCAAATCGCAAGCGGATTACCTAGTGGTGAACGTATGGGATTGGGACCCGACCTACCAAGTTACATGGAGCGAAAACGGCATAGAGAAAGGTCGCATGGAGCAATTCGATGATGAAGACCAAGACTATATCGACATGCACGGAAAACCTTCCGGATATCATACATCGCACTTATTCCGTTGCCACCCTTCTGCCGGAGTCAAAGACGTACAGATCAAGGTTATCAACCGATTTGGCGAGACCTTTACTAAAAATGTAACACTCCCGTAATCAAATCGTAACAAGTGGCATTTACTTTTGTATCGATAAAATGTAGAAAACTCTCATTACATATTAATGTTAGAATCATTACAAAGGAACAAACCAAACCTTATTCCTAACTTTGAACGGCAACTTGGCTTTCGGCGGAAGGCGGTTGCCGTTATTTTTTTAAGGGTATATCCCATTCTTAACGGGAAAAGTTTCGAGTATGGACGATAGATTTAAGACATTAGAGAAGTATAACCTATGGGGTGGAAACGATTTTCCAACAGGCTATAAACGGCAAGATTATTTAGATAGGATATTATCCTACATCCTATAAACTCATAAACGGAGGCCTTGGCATTTTGTCAATTTGTAAACTCAACTGCCGGAGAATCACTTTTTTCGGGCAAACGTACAGCTTATCCCCAAATACGAGAAAAAATATTAGCAATCATTTGTCTTATACCGCATTAATTAAAAACAGCCTTTTATCCTAGCGAATTTAATTCATCCTAATTCATATCCTATAGCTTATCCGGGCTATCTCACTGGGTTACGATAGGGATATGACAGGGTTACGATGCCCATTCATAAGTACTAACAACCCTATTCATGACTGTTTACGATGCCCAACGGCACTACTGGCGTTGCCAAACACCACTAGTCGTGTGTAAAAAGCGGTCCTTTTGTATGAAAAAGGCTATTTATACCCCTCCGATCTCCCCTACTTTATACCTCTCTCAAAAATGGTGTGTCACGATATCTGCCTTATATCGATTAAAAAGATCGAATACCGTCCATTTCGCTAACAAAGCCCTTACCCATCCTTATCAACAAATAAGGGGAAACAGTGTAATACCGTCTCCCCTTGTCTTTTATCCGTTTTCATCCTCACGGAAGTACTTACGGATGAACTTTAATTTATTACTTTAGTATTAATATTAATCCATTCCCGCCTGTTCGCCCTCACGGGATACTTGGATAATCCGCACGGGGATGATTTTCGATTTATTTTTCATTATTCCTTTACATGTCTTATTTAACGACCACCTTTACAGTCTCGTCGCCAACCGTTACAAGAACGATTCCAGCAGGAACAGCGATCGTAGCGTTATCGGAAGTGACAACTGTCTCTGCCAACGGCATACCCAATAAGTTGCGAACATAAGCAGTCTCGCCTTGAGCGCCTTGGATCGTTACAGAACCGGCGTTGCCTGTTACAACGATAGAAGAAGACGCAGAGTTATCGATAGACTCGTTACCGGTCGGAACCTCAGTACCCAACGTGAAGACCATAGCTTGTTCTTGAGAGCCTAAGCCTAACTTTCCGTTCAAAGCATATACATACTTGCTGTTGTCTGCCTTTGAGTAAATTACATATTCACCCTCTACAGCAGGATCAGCCAAGCAGATACCGAACTTGAAGTTATCCAAACCGCCTAACACTTCCTCAGCCTTGTCCTCTTTAGCTACAACGACAGCAGCCTTACCATTTACAACCGTATTGATCGTATCAACACCCGCGATAGTAGCCGAACGGAAGATTACCTTAGCGATCTTATCCTCCTTAGTTGTACCTTCCAACATATACTTCTCGTTGAAAGAAGCAACAGCAGAACCTTCATCAAATACTTGCATAGAGTCTGTAGCGTTATACATGAACATTCTCTCGGCCGGTTTCTCCTCGCCTTCAGCAACCTCAATACCCTTAGAGATATAGAAGAACGGAGTCGTAGCCTTGCTATCCGCCGTATCCAACCAGAAGATCATGCTCTCAGCGGAAAGAATACCCTCTGTGATACCATTCTTATTCAACTGATAGTTGATAGAACCCAACATATTGTCGAATGAAGCGTGACGAGGCTCAGCAGCCAATGTAGTCTTATCTGAGTTGTCGTTTACTTGTACGGTTACATTTGCGAATTTATCAGCCTTCATATCATAAACAGATGCCTCATCGTTAGTGAAAGCCAACTCTTGACTTACACCGATTGCTTTTGCTGATGCGTTAATCGTACCCTCGTCGCCAAAGCTAACCGGACCATTCTCAGCGAAGCCCATAGCGTATGAACCATCAGCGTTCTGTCTGAAATAGAACTCAGCAGGATTTGCTCCATCAGTTTTCTCTGTATATTTCATATCCTTGCCTAAGCAGAATGTCTTAGCGGCATCACCTTCGCCTGTCACGAAGAAGATCGTATAAGCAGGAACAAATAATGTATCCTTAGCGGCAACAACCTTACCATCCTTCAAGTAAGCTACATCAACCACTTGGATCGTATAGTTTTCTACAGCGTCCTTATCGTCCTCATTGATCTTACCTTTTGCTTTCTCGATTGACAAAGAAGCTAATTCAGAAGCTTTCATGCTAGGAGTCAAAGTGTTCTGTTCCTTCATTGCAGCATAGAAAGTCTTCTCGCCGATCAAGTCTGTTTTACCTTTGAACAACAAAGAAACACCAGCCTCCATCTCTTCCTTGGACAAATCCAAGAAACCAGCAACTTTTTCAACAGGGATAAATTTAACTTTAGTACCGGCGATTGTTTTCATACCTTCAGTATCCTTTTTGCCATCTTCGGTCAAGTTGCCAAATTTCTTATCCTCACCTGTAGCAACCACCTCATACTCGCCCTTAACCTTAGTCTCTTGCATGCTCAATTCCAATTCTTGCTGAGTCTCGCGGTTCACTAACGTGAACGTATATTTACCATCGAAGTCCTTAACAGCCCATTGAGAAGCGGCAGACTTAAAGTTCACGTCGTTAGCGGCCATAGCGTTATATACGAATGATCCATCAGAAACACCCGGAACCAAGTATTTATGATACTCAGTTGTAAGGCTCTTGTCCTTTTGACTTTCATCCGAGCTAGTAAAGTAAACATTCACGAAGTTAGCCACGCCTTCCTTCAACAATACAGAAGGTTTCAAATAAGTGCTAGCACCTAAAGTCGCATTGATCAAAGAACCGATCTCGCCTTTCTCTACAGTAGTCACATAAGTCTTCGTATCCGTAGAAGTGAAACGAATAGCACCCATATAAAGAGCGGTTTCTGCTTCCGGAGACTTGATCTTCAACTCATATTCATCCGGATTAGCCAACTTATCGAATTCCGTTACCATGAAAGCAGCGGAGTGTTCAGCCACATTGGCCTTATCACCAGCTACAGCCTCTAATTTATAAGCCGTAGTCTTAGCAGCTTTCACGTCATACTTAACGCCCTTTTTCAAAGCTAGGATCTTGATGTCTTTACTGAACAGCAAGTCTTTATCAGACAATGTTCCATCTTTGTAGTCTTCCTCCAAAGCCTTCAAAGCCTTCTCCGTACCACCAACAACGAAGTACGTATTGCCGAAAGTCTCACCTTCAGCCGCAGTAGCAACCTCTTCCGTATAATCTACCGCATAGATCGGCTGGGCGAACGGATTGGCAACCAATTCTGTAGGAGCGTTGAATCCGAATGTAAAGCCCTTTTTGTTACAGTCGTTCAATGCTTTAGCATCCATAGTCTCTACCTCAGTAGCTAGAACCACTGAAAAACCTGTGGCTTCTTTCAAGAAAGCAGGCAACGTTGTGATTTCACTTAGCTTGTTTGCGGTAGAAAGAATAGTTGTTGTACGGGCATCCGCTTTCAAATCAGCGCCATCCTCAATGCTAGAGGCATCTTTCTGAAAAGTAACAACTTTCCCATTTACAGACAATGAGAAGGTGTACTGGTTACCTACCTTAGCATAATTAGAAACCTCAAAAACAGACGCTTTTGCTGCAGACTCAACCTCAGTCAAAGTCCAAACCTTAGTCTTGTCTTTAAGTGTCACTTCTTTTACCGTGTAATAAGTCTCTCCAGCTTTTGTTTCTGTACTCTTTTGCAAATAGAACTTCACGCCGTTAGCTAATACCTTATCTTTATTTACAGTCGAATAGGCTGTAATCTCAGAAGCAGCATTAACAGGCATTACCGCTGAACCTGCGGACAATAAAGCCGCCGTCATCAAAGTAAAAATCCCTTTGTTCATAATCTCTAATTTAAATATTAATAATAGTGTTAATTAAATATCTATCAAGACCTTAATCAATCGCCCTCTATTCAAAAACGACTAGTCTAAACGATCGTCTAAATCTTGCGTTTTT
>OHQL01000962.1_pt1 | contig 11508 bp, 7 predicted proteins | sample 1578151 | NCBI WGS metagenome assembly OHQL01 (sample SAMEA3879519, study PRJEB24766) | human gut metagenome | biome: human-associated habitat; feature: feces | place: USA | collected 1985/1987 | reverse complement strand
CATCAACGTTTCTTGATGCAAACATACCAACATATACATGCTTAGGATCAATAGCAGTAAGCTTAAAATCATACCCTCCTGTTACTTCAGGTCCATCTGCAAACTTTGCCATATATCCATCCTGTGATGAAGCAAGTATAAGATTATATTCTTTTCCTTCTTCTATCGCGGTACCTGTTGCTGGTCCATATACAAGCACACCACTTTTTCTTGCATAAGTTCCTACCGTATTCTCTTTTCTTGTAACACACAGAGGTGCTGCTGCCACATAATCGCCTAAAATGTCAGGCATGCACTTATCAATATAACAGTCATCCCTTACCATAAGTCCAAACGATACCTGGTCGTTTAAAAATATCTTATTAACTCTTACCTTCGCTCTTAATGTGAAATTCTTATTAACATCTACCTGTCTGTAATACATAGCTATTCCATCTGTAACAACTGATATCTTACCAAAATTGTTTCTGACAGCTATATGCATGTTGCCATCTTTATCTGCTTCAAGTGTAAAATTCTCCTTGCTTACATCATTTAAAACATCACCAAAAACAGTACCCTTATATTCACCATAATCTTCAAAAAGCCTGCTCTCTTCAAGCTTATCACTAAATATTACAGGCTTATAATCAGCATTTGATACAAGATACTTTTCTTTATATTCCAAAGGATTTTCAGATAAATTCACTACATTTTCAGATAGTCCTGCTATATCTGACTCTTTAATAGCTGACATAACCATATAAGCATTAACTCTTGCACCCCATATATTGGTATGTGTGTTATCTACACTAAGCCTGTTATTGGATGGCCATGCATGAAGATATATTGTATTATCAGCACCGAGCCTGTCATACATCTTGTGAGTCTTTTCAGTCATATCTATAACTGGTATGTCAAGTGTACTTCCAAGCTTTCTTACAGCTTCTGGATAATCGCCGCCTTTAAACTCCCCGACATCCTGCGTTATATGTAACAGAGTATCATCCCATTCTCCTGTAGGAGTTCTCCTTACTATAGGTGTACAAAGAATCACCTTACAGCCTGCCTCATCTGCCTTCTTGATATAATTTTCGTAGAGGGAATGTGCAAACGAGCCTTCTGTCTTATAATCTCCATTCGCATCAGTAAAGCGTGACTCCTCTGTTTTCTCATCATTATGTCCAAATCCTATGATAAGAAAATCACCTTTTTTCATGCCATCAAGCAGTTCCTTATACTGTGGCTCTGTCGTATAGCTTTTAGAGCTTCTTCCAGAAAGAGCTATATTAACAACCCTCACATTATCATTAAGATACTTATCAAGCATTGTTCCATATCCATATCTTGGATAATAATACCTGTCTTTGAAACTACTAAGTGTTGAATCACCTATAACCCATAATGTACTCATAACAATCAAACCTCTTCTTTCATAAACAAGTGAGTGGCAGAATTTAGCTCAGACACTCACATTAATTATTAATAGCTTTTATTTAGATATTCATTTCTTATATGTTCTTCCATGGCTTTAACTTCTTCCTCGAATTCTCTTGCAGAATAAAGAAGACATCCGGCACCTCTTATGATAACCTGTTCAAGTCCATCGGATGTTGCAACAGTAACATTATACTTTCTTCCATTCTCATGTGCAAACTTTTCTATGTAATGATCTGCTGTTTCTGCTTCTTTAGTATATACTACATGTATATTATGGTAATCAATATACTCCTGTGCATGTCCTGCAAGTCTGTACGCATCAAACACAACTATCAGTTCACACTTTTTCATTCCCTGATAGTTACACATAATATCAAGCAGCCTGTCTCTTGCGCTGTCCATGTTGATCTTAGCCAGCTCATCAAGTTCCTTCCATGCATGGATTATGTTATAACCATCTACTAAAAGATAGCTTACTCCCATAGCCTTTGCTGTTCTTTGTCTGTCAGACTGCTTTAACGCAACATATTGTCCAAGCTGATCTGATGATTTTCTTTTTGACAGCTTCCTTCTTTCATTATCACCTCTGCTGTTAGAAAAGTAAGTTTCTGCCAGTATCCTGTCAACCTCATCAGTTCCTATCCACTCCTCTGATACAGTCCTTGCCGCCTGCTTTGATGTCATAGGTTCATTTATATCTGACGTTTTTGGTGGATTAAGAACACTATCAACATGTGCATATTCTGATACCTCATCCCAGCTGACTGTAAAACCTGATCCATGTGCGCAGAACACAGAATCCGGTGTATTCCTTATATCTCTTGTAACATCATAGCCTATTTTTTCTATAACTTCTTCCGTGTTATGGCATGGTCTGTAACCTGACATCCTAAGATTTATGTTCCCAGTTCCCCTTGTGTATGCTGTAAGCTCTGCCTGATAATTCGCAAGGCTTGACACAGGTCCACAGCCTGTTACAAGCACTTCTTCTCCAGTATCGTTAATCGTAAATACTGCTCCCATACGCTCTAAATCTGTTATAGCCCTGCCTATATATTGTCTGTCAAGCTTCAGCTCGAATTCATAAAACGGTTCAAGAAGAACAGATTCAGCCTGCATAAGTCCCTGTCTTACCGCCCTGTATGTTGCCTGCCTGAAATCTCCACCTTCTGTATGCTTGTTATGCGCCCGTCCGGCAGCAACTGTTATCTTAACATCTGTAAGTGCCGAGCCTGTCAGTACACCCTTATGTGTTTTTTCACACAAATGTGTATATATAAGTCTCTGCCAGTTCTTTGCCAACACATCCTCACTGCAGTCAAGCTCATACTTCATACCACTTCCAGGCTCACCAGGTTCAAGTATTAGATGTACCTCAGCATAATGTCTTAAAGGTTCAAAATGTCCGATTCCTTCAACTTTATTGGCAATTGTTTCTTTATACACAATACTGCCCTCTCCAAAAGTTACATCTATGCCAAACCTTTCCTTAATTATATTCTGAAGCACTTCTATCATAACAGGTCCCATAACCTGTACATGTATTTCTTTAAAATTCTCATCCCATTCTATATGCAGCTGTGGCTCTTCTTCCTCTATAGCCCTGAGCTTTGGAAGCATCTGCATAGGATCAACGCCTGCTGGAAGGTTTATCTTATAGTTAAGCACCGGAGTAAGAACTGGCGAATTATCTTCCTTCTCATCTCCTATAGCCTGTCCTGCGTACGTGTCTGACAGTCCTGTAAGTGCGCATATGTTTCCTGCTACAGCTTCCTGAACAGCTGTATATTTATCTGCACTATATACTCTTATCTGATTGACCTTCTCATCATTTATAATATCCTTGCTCTTTATGCAGCCACCTGTTACTTTAATATGTGTAAGTCTTTCTCCTCTTTCATCTCTTGATATCTTATAAACTCTGGCTGAAAAATCCTCACCATATTCCCTGCTGCTGCAGAATCTGTCCATCACACCAAGCAGCTCATCAACTCCATCAAGCCTTAATGCCGAACCAAATATAACAGGAAATATCTCTCTTTCATCTAACATCCTGCTTATGCTTTCATCTGATACCTCTGAATATTTAAGATATTCTTCAAGCGCCCCTTCACTACATGTTGCTATATCCTCATAGTCAGGTTTAACGCCCTTCATATATCCGGTAAAATCTATGCAGCCTGATGACAGCTTATTCTTAAGCTGTTCAAGAAGTCTATATTTATCAGTTCCCTGCTGGTCCATCTTGTTAACAAATATAAAAACAGGCACATGCAGTCTTTTTAACAATCCCCACAATGTGTCTGTATGTCCCTGTACCCCATCCATTCCATTGATAACAAGCACCGCATAATCAAGCACCCATAACGTACGTTCCATCTCTGCCGAAAAGTCAACGTGGCCAGGGGTGTCAAGCAATGTAACATCAAGGTCCTTATAACTAAAGCATGCCTGCTTTGAAAATATAGTTATTCCTCTCTGACGCTCATAGTCATTATTATCAAGAAATGCATCTTTATTATCTACTCTTCCAAGCTTCCTTATGGCTCCAGAAGTGTATAATATACTTTCAGAAAGTGTAGTTTTCCCAGCATCTACATGTGCAAGCATGCCAATAACCAGTTTTTTCATAATCATCCTCGTTTCTATATATCTAAGGCTGAATAAGTTCTTTACTTATAGCTTTATTATAGACTTCTGGTCTTCTGTCCCTGAATAATCCCCATGAAAGTCTGTCATATGCCAGCTTATCAAGATCGAACTTATGGACGATAACTTCTTCTTCATCCCTGCCCGCCTGATATATTATATCACCTGTGTTGTCAGTGATAAAGGAAGAACCATAGAATTTAAGTGAACTTGATTGTCCACCGTTCTCTTCACATGGCTTAACAGTCTCAACACCAATCCTGTTAGCTGCAACAACAGGAACAAGATTGCATGCTGCATGTCCCTGCATACACCTTCTCCAGTGCATCATGCTGTCACAGTCAAGTATCGGCTCACTTCCTATAGCGGTTGGATAAAAAAGCACCTCTGCACCTTCTACTGCCATAGCCCTTGCTGTCTCTGGAAACCATTGATCCCAGCATATACCAACACCTATGCAACCGAATCTTGTGTTAAACACCTTAAAGCCTGTATTGCCTGGAACAAAGTAGAATTTTTCCTGATAGTAATGATCATCAGGAATATGTGTCTTTCTATATATACCAAGCCTTGTTCCATCAGCATCTATAACGGCAGCTGTATTATACAGCTGGTTTACATCTTTTTCATAAAAGCTGACTATTATAACTACACCTAATTCTCTGGCAACCTCTGTAAAATGCACTACAGCTGCATCCTCGTCCACACTTTTTGCATATTCATAGTATTCATATCTTCTTTCCTGACAAAAGTACTGCCTCTCAAAAAGCTCTGGAAGAAGTATTATATCTGCGCCCTTTTTAACTGCATCCCTTACAAGTCTGTCGGCTGTTTTTATATTTTCCAAAACATCTCTGCCACACTTCATCTGTATAGCAGCAACTCCAGTTATTCTGCTCATATTATCAATCTCCATTTCTACATGGTTTTTTATTCTTCTTTATGCACATTTTATATGTTTTTCTTTATGCCTGCTGGAATCTGCTGCGTTATGCAATGTATATTGCCGCCTCCAACTATTATGTCCCTGGCATATATACCGGTTACTTTTCTGTCAGGTATAAGCTTTGATAACAGTTCTATCGCAGCCTTATCCTTCTTATCACCAAACTGTGGAACAAGTACTTTCGCATTAGATATATAGAAATTCGCATAGCTTGCTGCTAATCTTTCTCCAAGCTCCCTGTTATCTTCACCTTCTGCAAACACATAACCCTTAAGATCCTCTTCTTTTATGCACACAGGCTCATCTGGTATATATAACTTATGCACCTTTATCTTTCTACCAAGTGCATCTGTTTCAGCTTCAAGCACTTTAAGGTCGGCTGATGACATATCATACTGTGGATCATTCACATCATCTGTCCATGCAAGCACGACATTAGCAGGCGATGTAAACGCACATACATTATCAACATGCTCATTGGTTTCATCATTATATATTCCATATGGCAGCCATATAACCTTCTTTGCCCCAAGATATTCCTTAAGCTTATCCTCTATCATAGCTTTACTAAGCTGTGGGTTTCTGCCCTTACTTAAAAGACAGCTTTCAGTCACTATAACAGTGCCCTCACCGTCGCTATGTATAGAACCACCTTCAAGCACAAAAGGAGCTGCATCATAATAGTCTATCCCCATCATGTCGCAAAACAGACCTGCTGCCATATCATCCTTTTCCCAGTCCATATACAAGCCATCATATTCTCCACCCCATGCGTTGAACTTCCAGCTTATTCCACGTATATCTCCTGATGCATTCTTTACGAATGTCGGGCACATATCTCTTGCCCACGCATCATCTGTCTCTATGTTAACAACCCTGACTTTATCGTCTAACATCTGCTCTGCTTCTGTCATATGCTCACTGTCTGTAAGCATATACATATTCTCAGACTGGGCGATATGCCCGGCTATTTCCTTAAACACTCTTTTTGCCGCTGCTGCCTCACCAGGCCATGAACCTGGTCTTACCGGCCATATCATAATAGTGCCATCATGCTTTTCATATTCAGCCGGCATGTAATATCCATCATGTGACGGAGTTGAATTTATAATACTCATCTGTTTTATTCCTTATAATCTTATATAACCCACAGCTGGCATGTATGCCATATCTGCTATATTAAAGCCTACACTTAAAGTCTTCATATCCGAAGCTTTTAATCAGACTTAGTTTTCCATCTTTTAACACAGATATAGATGGAAGCGGCATTCCATTAAATGTATTATTTTTCACCATTGAATATATAGCCATATCCATAAATATAAGTCTGTCACCCACATTTATCTCATGGTCGAACTCATAATCACCTATAATATCACCCGCAAGGCATGTATATGAAGAAAGTCTGTATACAAAATGTGCATCCTTAGGTGCCTCTTGTGTCTTTAATATATCTGCCACTATCTGTGCTCCATATAAAGGCGGTGTGTATGGCATCTCAAGCACATCAGGCATATGACATGCTGCTGAGGCATCTAAAATAAGAGTTTCTATTCCATTATCCACCTTATCAAGCACCTCTGTTACAAGATATCCTGCGTTGAGTGCAACTGCCTCTCCTGGCTCAAGATACACTTTTACATGATATGTATCCTGCACATGTCTCACACAGTCAATAAGCAGCCTGACATCATAATCTTCTCTTGTTATATGATGTCCTCCACCCATATTAATCCATCTGCAGTTATGCATATATTTCCCGAATTTTTCTTCTACTGCATCAAGTGTTGTCTTAAGATCATCTGAATTCTGTTCACACAGCGTATGAAAATGCAATCCATCAACACCTTCAAGAAGCTGCTCATCCTCATCTATGCCTTTGTTAAGTGCCTTAAGTGTAACTCCAAGCCTTGAACCTTCTGAACATGGATCATATATAGCATGCTCACCCTGCGTTGATACTTCCGGGTTGATTCTTAATCCTATGCTTACTCCTGCTTTTAGGCACTGTTTCTTATACTTTCTAAGCTGGTTTACTGAGTTAAATATAATATGGTCGCATATCTTAACAAGTTCATCCATGTCCTCCTGCTTATATGCTGGTGCAAAAACATGATTCTCTTTATTCATCTCTTCTTTTCCAAGCCTTGCTTCGTACAATCCGCTTGCCGTTGTCCCGCTTATATACTGACCTATAAGCGGATACATGGCATAAGCTGAAAACGCTTTCTGTGCAAGAAGTATATGACAACCAGTTTCTTTTTCCACTCCCTTAAGAATCTTTAGATTGTGAATAAGTTTGTTTTCATCTATAACATATGATGGTGTTTTTATATCTTTAAATACTACTGTATCCAATTCATTTCTCCTGGAATTCATATTTTTATCTACTCATTTTTAAGCTGCTCACATTATAAGCTGCTTATATTTTAAGTTTCTTATCTTTTAAGCTTCTCGTATTTTAAACTACTTAACTAATACCGGGTTCTCCTCAACAACCCATGGAAGTCCCCATTTGTTAAGAGCTTCCATATATGGATCTGGATCAAACTCCTCAACATTATACACTCCAGGCTTATTCCACTTTCCAGTTACAACCATCATAGCACCTATCATAGCAGGAACACCTGTTGTATATGATATAGCCTGTGATTCTACTTCTTTATAACATTCCTGATGGTCACATACATTATATATGTATATTTTCTTTTCCTTTCCATCCTTTTTACCTGTAAATATACATCCAATATTAGTCTTTCCAACTGTTCTCTCACCAAGACTTGCAGGATCTGGAAGCAGTTCCTTTAAAAGCTGTATAGGTACAACTTCAACATTCCCTACCTTTACTGGATCAGTTCTTAACATACCTACATTTTCAAGGCATTTCATATGTGTAAGATAGCTTTGCCCAAATGTCATAAAGAATCTTATTCTTTTAACACCTGGTATGTTCTTAGCAAGAGATTCTATCTCTTCGTGGTGAAGAAGATACATATCCTTCATACCAACCTCTGGAAAATCATATTCCCTCTTAATAGACATAGCTGGCACCTCTACCCAGTGTCCATCTTCCCAATATGAGCCCGGTGCTGATACTTCTCTTAAGTTTATCTCTGGATTAAAGTTAGTTGCAAATGGATATCCATGATCGCCACCATTGCAGTCTAGTATATCTATAGTTTCTATTTCATCAAAGTAATGCTTAAGTGCATATGCACTGAATACACTTGTAACACCTGGGTCAAAGCCTGTTCCAAGAAGTGCCATTATGCCTGCATCTTCAAACTTTTTCCTGTAATTCCACTGCCATGAATAATCAAAATAAGCTGAGAAGCCTTCTTCCTTACATCTTTTTTCATATATAGCTCTCCACTCTTTATCCTCTGTATCCTCTGCCTCATAATTCGCTGTATCTATATAATTCACGCCAGTTTTCAGACATGCATCCATAATAGTAAGATCCTGATATGGAAGTGCAAGATTAAGAACTGCTTCAGGCTTATAGTTCTCTATAAGAGACACAAGCTCATCCACGTTATCTGCATCAACCTGTGCTGTTGTTATAACAGTACTTGTTTTACCTGAAAGTTTTTCCTTAAGTGCATCACATTTACTTTTAGTTCTGCTTGCTATACATATTTCTGTAAATACGTCACTGTTCTGACAGCACTTATGTATAGCCACACCAGCTACACCGCCACATCCTATTATTAATAATCTGCTCATAATCCTTATCCTCCTGATATTCTATCCAGGTTTACCTTTAACACCTGTTTAATTATTTATTTAATGATGTAATTAACGTTCCTCTTCCTCAAGCATATCCTCAACATATTTAGGAAGCATAAAGGCTCCTCTATGTAAATTAGTTGTATAATATCTTGTCTTTATTCCTAATCTTTTCCATTCATCCGGCTTAAAATCAACTAACGGATGATATTTCTTTGATGCAAAGCCAAAGAGCCAGTAACCTGATGAACATGTCGGTATATGTGCCTGGTATACACGGCTGATATGCCTTTCTATGCATTTTCACACACTCTTCTTTGTCCTCTGAATAAAACGGACTTCCATGCTGGTATACCATGATTCCATCTTCTTTAAGTGCCTTATAGCAGCTTCCATAAAACTCTTTTGTAAACAGTCCTTCAGTATATCCGAAAGGGTCTGTGGCATCATTGATTATAAGATCGTATTCATCTGTCTTGCTTCTTAAGAATCGCAGACCATCCTGTATATATACATTAACTCTTTCATCATCCAGGCCACATGCAAGCTCCGGAAAATACTCCCGGCATACCTCCGCCAGAGTTTCATCAGGCTCAACTACATCTATTCTTTCTATAGTCTTATAGTTAATAAGTTCTTTTGCAACACCACCATCTGCACCACCGATTATAAGAACATTCTTAACAGCTGGATGAACAGCCATAGGTACATGTGTAACCATCTCATCATATATAAACTCATCCTTTTCAGAAAACAGAATCTCTCCATCAAGTGCTAAAAACTTTCCAAACTCATCTGATACAAGTACATCTATTCTCTGACAGTCACTTTCTACTGAACACAGCTGCCTCTCTATCCTCATTGACAGCTTGACATTGGTTGTGTGCAGCTCTGAAAACCACATTTCCATAATAAGCCTCTTTTCTGCGCATATTCTGCGCACTATTTTCTTGTTATGCTAATAAATAAGCTGTTAGGGTAGGAATGTATTACTATAATGTCTTAAACACCCCTGGGATACCATAACTAAAATGTATTCTTAAGCACCATGAGATTATTCACCATAGGATCCTCTGTACCCTGCATAGAGCATCCTTTTTCTTTAACATATAATATATACTCTATAATCTCCTCTGTTATCATTTCGCCTGGTGCAAGTATAGGTATTCCTGGTGGATAACACATGACGAATTCGCCTGATATTCTTCCCTTTGTATCCTTAATAGGAAGTGATTCCTTATCAGCATAAAAGGCTTCCTGAGGAGACTTCTCCACAATCGGACTTATGAATTCCCCACTCAGCATACCAGTTTTATCTTTTTTATAGATTCTTGCTATATCTGCAAGTGCTCCTACAAGTCTTTCTATATCCTGCAGTCTGTCTCCGATAGATATATAAGCAAGTATGTTACTCACATCGCCAAACTCTATCTGTATATCATACTCATCACGCAGAAGATCATATACCTCTATTCCTGCAAGTCCAAGACCAAGTGTGTGCACAGACAGCTTAGTTACATCATAATCATATACACTTGTACCATTAACAAGCTCCTTGCCATATGCATAGTAGCCGCCTATGTCATTAATCTCTTTTCTTGCATATTCAGCCATTTCCATAACCTTAGCAAACGACTCCCTGCCTCTTAGTGCCAGATTTCTTCTTGATATATCAAGACTTGCAAGCAAAAGATATGATCCGCTTGTTGTCTGTGTAAGATTGATTATCTGCCTTACATAGTCTGCATTTACTCCTTTATTGGTAAGAAGTATCGAACTTTGTGTAAGTGAACCACCTGACTTATGCATAGAGACCGCTGCCATATCAGCACCAGCCTTCATAGCTGATACCGGAAGATCTGGCTGGAAGTAAAGATGTGTGCCGTGTGCTTCATCTGCAAGCACCTTCATGCCATGTTCATGTGCAAAGCTTACTATCGAGCATATATCTGAACATATACCATAATATGTAGGATTATTTACTAATACAGCTACTGCATCAGGGTTATCCTCTATTGCTTTCTTCACAGAATCCAGATTCATCCCTAACGATATTCCAAGTTCAGAATTAACCTCAGGGTTAACATATACAGGAACCGCGCCACACAGCACCAGCGCATTGATAGCACTCTTATGCACGTTTCTTGGAAGTATTATCTTATCTCCCCTTTTACAGTTGGAAAGTATCATCGCCTGGACTGCTGATGTCGTACCACCTACCATAAGAAAAGCATTCTCTGCACCAAAGGCTTTAGCTGCCAGTTCTTCTGCATCCCGTATAACAGACACAGGATGGCACAGATTATCAAGTGGTTTCATGGAATTAACATCTATTCCTACGCACTTTTCTCCCAGCAGATTAACAAGCTCTGGATTTCCTCTTCCTCTCTTGTGTCCCGGAACATCAAACGGAACAACTCTCTGTCTTCTTAATCTTTCCAATGCCTCGTATATCGGAGCTCTTGTCTGGTCATCTAACATTCTTTTATCTCCATTCCCATATATAATAATAGCTTCCAGGTCCAGAATACATTATCCCTGGATGATTATATTTTCTTTATAATCTGTGAACTACTGCTATATACTTAAAGAAATTACTTAAAGAAATTAAGCTTAATATCCGCATTAAGCAGCAAAACAAAAAAGAGACAGTCGTGCATTTTACACAACCATCTCTATAGTCTGATCATAATTCTAATCTGGTTTAACCCCCTTTATGTAATGTACATAAACTATACATAAATCTGGAATTAATACCAATTATT
>OHQL01000949.1_pt1 | contig 11606 bp, 11 predicted proteins | sample 1578151 | NCBI WGS metagenome assembly OHQL01 (sample SAMEA3879519, study PRJEB24766) | human gut metagenome | biome: human-associated habitat; feature: feces | place: USA | collected 1985/1987 | reverse complement strand
GGTAATATGGCAAATAGTTATGGACTTTAATAAGAAATTATTTTATATCAGTAAAATACAGAAAAATGAGTATGCAAATAGAAAGTTTATATTTCTATTTTTGGCTGTTTTTCTTTCTTTTTCTATGTGATATTGCTTTAAATGTTTGATTTATAGATATGTTTGTTCGCTGAATCGTTTCTTTTATCGGTGTTTTTTTTAATGTTTTTAACGACTACAGGGGCTATATTAATATAGTCCTCGGCAAAATCCATTGGCTACGGGTTAATGTTAAATTCGAGACTAATTATTTGTTTTTGATCGATGAATAATAAAATTATATTGTAGAGTATGCTGAAAAAAATTATGCTTGTTTTTGGAACACGTCCAGAGGCAATTAAAATGGCTCCTCTAGTGAAGGAGATTCAGAAACATTCGGAAAAGTTTGAGACTATTGTTTGTGTAACCGGACAGCATAGAGAAATGTTGGATCAAGTTCTGAATATATTCGGGATTATACCTGATTATGATTTAAATATTATGCGGCAAGGACAAGATCTTTATGATGTTACTGCCCGTGTACTTACAAGGATGAGAGATGTGATGAAAGAAGTAAAGCCTGATGTAGTTTTGGTACATGGTGACACAACAACTTCTACTGCAACAGCATTGGCTGCATTTTATCAACAAATTCCTGTAGGACATGTGGAAGCAGGGTTGAGAACAAATAATATATATAGTCCTTGGCCGGAAGAGATAAACAGACAGATTACTGCAAGAATCGCTACTTATAACTTCTCGCCCACCTATTTGAGTAGACAGAATCTATTGATGGAAAATATTGATCCGGATTCCATTATAGTAACTGGTAACACTGTGATTGATGCCTTGCATCAGGTGGTATGCAAGATAAAGGCAAGTTTAGAATTAGATAAGGAGTTAAAGCAACTTTTGGACAAGAGTGGTTATAATGTGGGTCGATTGGTAGATGGAAAGAAATTGGTACTGATAACGGGGCATCGTCGCGAGAATTTTGGTGATGGATTTGTTAGTATATGTAAGTCTATCAGAAGTTTAGCGTTGAAATATCCGAAGGTGGACTTTGTTTATCCGATGCATCTTAATCCTAATGTGCGAAAGCCCATTCATGAAATATTCGGAGATAACCTGAACGGACTGATAAATATGTTCTTCATAGAGCCATTGGAGTACCTAAGTTTTGTATATCTGATGGAAAAATCAAATATTGTATTGACAGACAGTGGTGGTATACAGGAAGAGGCTCCGGGACTTGGTAAACCTGTATTGGTAATGCGTAATACTACGGAACGCCCAGAGGCTTTGGAGGCAGGTACAGTGAAATTAGTTGGTACAGATTATCAAAAGATTGTAAATGAGGTCTCTACTCTATTGGACGATGAGAATTACTATAAAGAAATGAGTATAGTGGCGAATCCTTATGGTGACGGTTTAGCTTGTTCACGTATTGTAAACTTTTTGCGAGAAAAATTATGAAAGTATTGTTTCAATCACGTAAAACATTATACAGTGTACCCGGTGGAGATACTACGCAGATTATGAAAACTAAGGAGTATTTGGAAAAGTTGGGTGTGACAGTGGATGTCTCGTTGGATCTGACCCCCAATGTCTCGGAGTATGATGTTGTACATGTATTTAACCTTATGCGTCCGCAGGAACTTTATCTGCAAGTAAAGAATGCTAAAAAATATGGAAAGAAAGTAGCTCTCTCTACTATTTACGGACCATATGAAGAATATGAGAAGAGGGCTCGTGGGGGTATATTGCAAATAATGAATAATTTGCTTTCTATTTCTCAAATTGAATATTTAAAAGTAATTGCAAGAGCTGTTTTAAACTTTGAGTTTAGTAAAGGAACGGCCATCTATTTGTTGAATGGCCATAAAAGATTGCAGCGGAAGATTCTCAAAATGGTTGATGTGTTTCTTCCTAATTCAGACTCGGAAATGATGCGTGTGGCTAAAGATTTTAATATGAGACAATATAATTATATTGCTGTCGCTAATGCGGTGGATATCAGTAGATTTAACTATGATAAGACTAAAGTGTCACCTGAATTGGAAAAATATTGTGATTGTGTACTTTGTGTGTCACGTATTGAAGGAAGAAAGAATCAACTTAACATTATTCGTGCTTGTAAAGATCTTCCATATAAGCTTGTATTTATAGGGAAAGCAGGTGCAAACTTCAAAAAATATTATGAAAAGTGTAAAGAAGAAGCAAGTGCTAATGTTTTCTTTTTAGGCCAAATTGAACATGAGAAACTACCCCAATTCTATAAATTAGCAAAAGTTCACATTTTAGCTTCTTGGATGGAGACACCTGGCTTATCTTCTTTAGAAGCTGGCATTATGCATACCAATATAGTGGTAACAAAGAAAGGGGATACGGAGGAGTATTTCAAACAGTATGCTTTTTATTGTGAGCCGGATAACTTATCTTCTATCCGTAAAGCTATAGAACAGGCTTTTAGTGCTCCATTTGATGAATGCTTTTTGGAACGAATAAAAGATAATTATAAGTGGGAAGATACTGCTAAACAGACATACCAAGGATATCTGTCAATAATGAAATGATAAGATATTGTTATAGTTTTAAAGGACTTTATCTTTACCAGTCTGTTTGATGAAAATTCTAGCGGGATGTCTCTTGCTATAAAAATCATGATGTGGATTCCCTTTTTGTGGAGAATGATAGTCATAACTATGACTTATCATCTTCAAACTTATCAGGAGTTTTTTACCTCATTGCCTTTTGCTTGGTGAACTGCATTATTAAGAATATTATTTCAGGAATTAAATAGTGCTGAATAGCTAGAAGACATTGACGCTATGATTCTCATTAGATAAGAAAAAGATAAAAATATATAATTCTAACGAAGCAAAATGAAGCAAGTAGCGATTGTGGGTATCCAAGGAGTACCTGCAAAATATGGTGGCTTCGAGACTTTAGTGGAAAATATTATCGGTGATAATAGTTCTCCTGAAGTTCGTTATACAGTTTTTTGTAGTAGTAGAAATTATGCTACACGGATGAAAGTATATAAAGGTGCAAAGCTTAAATATGTTCCATTATTTTATGCAAATGGAATTCAAAGTACTCTGTATGATATCTTGTCAATGTTGAAGTGTTTGCGAGGTTATGATACCATAGTTGTGTTAGGAGTGTCAGGCTGTATCTTTCTACCAATATTTAGGTTCTTGTGTCGCAAACGGCTGATCGTGAACGTTGATGGATTGGAACATAAACGAGCTAAATGGGGTAAATTAGCTAAATGGTTTCTGCGAATCAGTGAAGCAATGGCAGTACGTTATTCGGATGTACTGATAGCTGATAACAAAGGCATACAGGACTATGTGGAAGAGACGTATCATAAACCGTCTGAGTTGATAGCTTATGGAGGGGATCATGTCTTGTGTGATATTTCAGTTTCGGAATCAGACGATATATTGGGTAATTATTGCTTAACTGCAGGTAACTATGCTATTGCCATTTGTAGGATTGAGCCGGAGAACAATGTGCATACCATATTAGAGGCATTTTGTAAAACACCTGATAAACGTCTTGTTTTTATAGGAAACTGGCAGAAGAGCCCTTACGGAAAAAAATTGGTAGAACGCTTCAGTTTATATGAAAATATTACCATTATTCCTGCTATATATGATTTAAAGATCCTTAATGTCTTGAGAAGCCATTGCGGACTGTACATACATGGTCATAGTGCGGGTGGTACCAATCCTTCTCTTGTGGAAGCGATGTTTTTTGGTAAGCCGATAATCGCTTTTGATTGCGTTTACAATAGGGAATCTACAGAAAATAAGGCTATCTATTTCGACTCGTCTGAAACACTTATAAAGCTATTGACTACCCAGATTTTAGATCCGATTGCGATAGGTCAGGAGATGAAGGAGATTGCTAATCGCCGTTACCGATGGGAGATTATAGCGCAACAGTATGAAAGGTTATATGATTCAGACTAATCATAAAATTATCTCACGATTATTGAAGGTAGCTATTCAGTACTCTTTCAAAGGAGGTTGCCCCAAATCTAGTACTTACCATTCATTTCAAATTATACGATTTGTATAATTCAAAACGAATAATTACTTTTGCATCTATACAGAACAAATGATCTATGATGAACAATCCCTTTATTATTACGAGTAGTATCCCGGAGAAATATTTTTGTGATAGGCGTGAGGAGAGCAAGAAGATTATCCGTACCTTATCTAACGGTGGAAACCTGTGTTTGATTTCTCCACGCCGTATGGGGAAATCAAAGTTGATTCGATTCTGTTATGACAAGCACAGAATGTGCTGATAGTTATTATACTTTCTATATTGACATTTTGCACACGTCTAGCATGAGAGAATTCGCTTACGTGTTTGGCTTGAAGGTCTTTGAGACGTTGCAAGGTAAAAGTCGCAAAATGTTTATGGCTTTTGTGCAAGGGCTAAGGTCTGTCAATGCCAAGTTTGGCTTTGACCCTCTTAATGGTACTCCTACTTTCAGCTTGGAGCTGGGTGATATCAGCCATCCAGAGTTTACGCTAACTGAAATATTCGACTGTCTGGAAAAGGCAGACAAACCCTGTATCGTGGCTTTTGATGAATTTCAGCAGATTTCCAAATACTCTAAAAAAATATTGAAGCTTTATTGCGCTCCCATATTCAGCATTTATCTAATGTGCATTTTATCTTTTCAGGCAGTGAGCGTCATTGGGTAACGGAGATGTTCCTCTCTTCCGCTCGTCCATTCTATAACAGTACATCGGTTTTGGAATTGTATCCTATCGTCGCTGAAGAATACATACTTTTTGTCTGTCATTGGTTTGATGTGTATGAACGGACTATTCGTGAGGAAGATGTATTGGTTATATATCGTTTGTTTGAGGGGAATACATATTATATGCAGAAAACTTTTCGTGAAGCTTTTATAAATACCCCTGTAGGTGGTAGTTGTACGTTGGATATATTACGGCAGACAGTTGATGGAGTTTTGGAAGAGGCAGGCGATGGATATCGCCAACTATTGTCCAGAATTCCCGAACGTCAGAAAGAATTGCTGTATGCCATAGCCTCAGCAGGTAAGGCGGAGAAGATTATGAGTGCCGGTTTCATTCGTAAATATTCATTGGTCTCCAGCAGTGCAGTCCAAGCGGCTGCCCGTAAACTGATGGAATTGGATTTGCTGACTGAAGAAGATAATATTTATTTTATCCCGGATATTCTGTTCCGTATGTATCTTCAGCGGCTAAAGAACACGAATATTATCTTCATTCCGTCGTAACTGTCTGTATCCACATAAAAAGAAAGAGGCTAACCCCGAAGGATCAGCCTCTTTTATCGCTTTAATAGAAATTCAAATTAAAGTGCACCCACTTCTTTCAAAGCCTCGTTAGTCTTATGAACAGCGGCAGCGCTCTTAGCGAACAACTCTTTCTCCTCAGTTGTCAATTCCAACTCAACGATCTTCTCGATACCGTTCTTGCCAAGGATAACAGGAACACCGATGCAAAGATCAGATTCACCGTACTCACCTTCCAAGTAAACAGAGCAAGGAACCATCTTACCTTGGTTGTGAATGATAGACTCAACAACAAATGCTCCAGCAGCACCCGGTGCATACCAAGCAGAAGTACCTAACAATTTAGTTAATGTAGCGCCACCAACCATTGTGGAAGCAACAACCTCTTGCAATTTCTCTGCGCTTAACAATTTGCTAACAGGGATACCTTTGTAAGTAGCCAAGCGAGCCAACGGAATCATTGTAGTGTCACCGTGACCACCGATTACCATACCCTCAACCTCGTTAGCGTTACAGCCTAGAGCCTGAGACAAGAAATATTTGAAACGAGAGCTATCCAGAGCACCACCCATACCGATGATACGGTTCTTCGGCAAGCCTAAAGACTTCAATGCCAAATAAGTCATTGTGTCCATCGGGTTAGAGATAACTACCAAGATTGCGTTCGGAGAGTATTTCAAGATGTTTTGAGCTACGCTCTTAACGATACCAGCGTTAACACCGATCAGTTCTTCGCGAGTCATACCCGGTTTACGAGGAATACCAGAAGTGATAACTACAACGTCAGAGTTAGCTGTCTTCTCATAATCGTTTGTGCAACCTACAACCTTAGTATCGAAACCTAGCAATTGAGCGGTCTGCATCATATCCATCGCTTTACCTTCGGATACGCCTTCCTTTACGTCTAGCATTACAACTTCGTCTGCCACTTCATTGAAGGCAAGAACATTTGCGCAAGTAGCGCCTACATTTCCGGCACCAACAACTGTTACTTTTGACATAATAAATAAGTTTTAGTATGTTATTACTTAATAATACGCTATGTTTTTTAACGATGGCAAAGGTACAATCTATTACGGAATAAAGAAATATTTCCGTATATATTTTTGAGGGACATTATTAAATATCGCTAAAGCCTTGTCGAGGCTTCTTGACAACTTGGTACGCTTTTATTTTTAAGATCTTGAGGAAATGTTGTATCTTGGGTGCGAACAAAACTTAACCGAGGGAAGTTTTATTTACATGGGTTATTAATCTTAAATCCAACGTACTTATGAAAGTTCTTATATATATCCGAAAAGTCCTGTTTTTGTTTCTGTGCGGGGCCTTGTCTTTCTCTTACGGCTACGGTCAGGAGCTGCCGCTTCTGCCGGATACGATCAAGCCTCTCTTGTCGGATTCCAATTTGATAGATGAGTTGATCACTGTCGGATATGCTACGGGCAATCGTAGTACTTTATCCGGTTCCGTAAATCGGGTGAATGAAGGGGGGATGAATGAGGGATTGATCTCTACACCCTTGGACGCTCTTCGGGGAAGGGTATCCGGCGTTAGTATCCCGGTTGGAGGAAATAGCGCCGCTGCCTTGGCTGCCGTCCGGGTCCGGGGTACAACTTCCTTAACGGGAGGTAATGATCCGTTGGTGATTATTGATGGGGTTTTTGCCGATCTTAATTTGCTTAGCTCGATCTATCCGGCGGATATCGAGAACTTCACGATCTTGAAAGATGCCTCGGAGACTGCTCAATATGGTTCTCGTGGCGCTTCCGGTGTTATCGAGGTAACGACAAAGAAAGGGCGGCAGGGAGCTTTTAGTATCAGTTATGATGGGAGTTTCGGTGTGGAAGCGGCTTATAAAAGTTTGGATATGTTATCGGCGAATGGTTTCCGGAAACTGGCGGAGGAACGTAATATCGGTATTTTAGATTTAGGGAATAATACGGACTTTCAGGATGAGGTCACCCGGTTGGGGTTGGTGCAGAATCATCATATCGCTTTTGGGGGTGGTTCGGAGACTTCCAGTTATCGTGCCTCCTTGGGATTTGTGGAAAGGGAAGGGGTTATCCGAAATACGAACTCACGTAATTTTACGACCAAGTTGAATATTACACAGCATGCGTTCAATGATCTTCTAGTCTTTGATTTAGGCATATTTGGTTCCTTGCTGAAAAATGCTTATTTAAATGACGTACAGAAGATGTTCTATTCCGCCGCTACTTTCAACCCGACATTTCCGAATCATAAGAATATGGAGACGGGTAGCTGGGATCAAATAACTAACGCTAGCCAGATCACGAATCCTTTGGCTTGGTTGGAGGTGAAGGATGATGATTCGAATGCTCATATAAATACGCACTTAAAACTGGTTTTTAACTTGAGTAAGCATTTAATGTTTACGGCTTTCGGTTCGTATACCTATAATGTAATAGATAACGCCCAATACCTCCCTACTTCGGTTTGGGCACATGGGCAGGCTTATCGGGGGGAGCGGAAAACAGAATCTTTATTGGGAGATTTCATGTTGGCCTATAAAAAAGACTTTGGTTTGCATCAACTAAATGTATTGGGATTGGCGGAAGCTCAGAAAATGATAACGAGAGGTTTTTATACGACTGCGACGAATTTCAGTAGCGATCGTTTTGGTTATGATAATTTACAGGCAGGTGCGGTACGTTTATGGGAGGGGACCGGTTCTTACTATGAGGCTCCTCATCTGGCTTCTTTCCTTGGACGTGTGAATTATATTTATGATGGAAAGTATATCGCTACCGTGAATGCCCGAGCGGATGCCTCTTCGAAAGTGGGGGCCAATAATAAATGGGGTTTTTTCCCTTCGGCTTCTGTCGCTTGGGTGTTGACCGAAGAGGAGTTTATGGAAGGTGTCTCGTGGGTAAGGAATTTAAAGATTCGTTCGGGATATGGCCTATCCGGTAATCAAGACGCGATCGATTCTTACAATTCTTTGCGATTGATGAAGCCTAATGGGGTTGTTTCCGTAAATGGTGCACCCACCGTTACCTTGGGTACGATCCGTAATGCGAATCCGGACTTGAAATGGGAGGTAAAACGTACGTTCAATGCCGGTATCGATGCCGGGTTTTTCGACAATCGTTTTATTCTCGCCGTAGATTATTATAATTCCAAGACGGATGATATGTTGTATTTATACGATGTAAGCGTTCCGCCTTTCGCTTATAATAAAATGTTGGCGAATCTGGGGTCGATGCGGAATAGTGGTGTGGAATTGGGTATTGGCGTCACGCCCTTGCGTACGAAAGATATGGAATTGAATATAAACGTAAACGTAACTTTCCAACGGAATAAATTGCTCTCCTTGAGCGGTTACTATAAAGGGGAATATATGTCCGCCCCGGAATATACTAGCATCTCGGATTTAAATGGGGCTGGTTTCCATGGAGGGTATAATCATATCGTTTATCAAATGGTCGGACAGCCTTTGGGTGTTTTTTATTTACCGAAATGTACAGGTTTGGTTTCCGATGGGAACGGCGGCTATAAGTATGAGATTGAGGACTTGAATGGAAACGGGGTGAGTTTGGAGGATGGTGATATTGCGGGACAAGCCATGCCGAAAACGCTTTTAGGCTCGAACATCAGTTTCCGGTATAAACAATTCGATCTATCAGTACAGATTAACGGAGCCTTTGGGCATAAGATTTATAATGGAACATCGCTAACTTATATGAATATGGATATATTCCCGGATTATAACGTGTTGCGAGAAGCCCCATCCCGGAATATCCAAGATCAGACGGCTACGGATTATTGGTTGGAGAAAGGGGATTATATCAATTTTGATTATTTGACGTTGGGTTGGAACGTGCCTCTTGGTAATTTAAGGAAATATGTAAGAAACGTACGGCTTTCGGTTTCCGTAAATAATTTGGCGACAATTACAGGTTATTCGGGATTGACTCCGATGATAAATAGCTCTATCGTAAATAATACGTTAGGTATAGACGATAAGCGATCTTATCCGGTGGTTCGTTCCTATACGATGGGGTTGAGTTTTAATTTTTAAAAAGGTGTTCGTATGAGAAAGCTTTCTATTTTATCCTATATATTTGCGGGTTTGATGTTATCGTCGTGCGATGGCTATCTGAAAGAGGACCCTCGTGATCAGCTTTATCCGGAGGATGCGTACGATACCCCTCAGAATGTCTATCTGAATACGGTTGCTTCCTTATATAATTATATCGGCGGTTATAGCGATAGCCAAGGATTGCAGGGAACGTACCGGGGTGTCTACGACTTGAATACCTTTACGACTGACGAGGCCATGCTCCCGACTCGTGGCGGCGACTGGTATGACGGTGGTTTCTGGCAAGGTCTCTTCTTGCATAAGTGGGGAACGAATAGTGACGCTATCCAAGCTACTTGGGAATATCTGTATAAAGTAATCGTATTAAGCAATCAATCTTTAGAGATATTAGGCGAGTTGCGGCAAAAAACGGATTATAACGATTTAGATCGGTATGAGGCGGAGGTTCGTGCCTTGCGTGCGATGTATTATTATTATTTAGTCGATATGTTTGGCCGTGTCCCTCTTATCGTTTCTTCTTCCATTCCGGTGAAAGACGTGCGGCAGAGTGACCGGAAAGAGGTCTTTGATTTTGTTGTAAAAGAATTACAAGAATCCCTTTTGTTATTGAGTACGGCGCATAGTAATTCGCCCGGCGATTATTATGGAAGGATTACGAGACCGGTTGTTTATTTTTTATTGGCGAAGTTGGCCTTAAACGCAGAAGTGTTTACGGATAACGACTGGACGGATGGTCTGCGTCCGAATGGACGGGAAATCTATTTTAGGGTAGGCGAGAGGAAGTTGAACGCTTGGCAAACGGTTGTGGCGTACTGTGATTCAATAACGGACTTAAACTATAGCTTATCTCCGAACTATGCGGATAATTTTTCTGTATTTAATGAATCGTCCGGAGAGAATATTTTCACGATTCCGATGGATAAGAACTTATATACGAGCCAAATGCAATATCTTTTCCGCTCCCGTCACTATAATCATGCCAAAGCATATGGATTGGGGGGAGAGAACGGCTCTTGCGCTACGATAGAGGCCCTTCGGGTATTTGCGTATGGGACGGACTCGGTCGATACCCGGTTTTATGAGAATTATTACGCCGATACGATGTTTGACCTCAATGGTGATACGATTCGGTTAGATAATGGGACTCCTTTGGTATATTTACCTCTAGAGGTTAGGTTGGATTTGTCTAGGTTGCCTGCCGAGAAAACGGCGGGTGCCCGCATGAAGAAATACGAGATCGATAAGATGGGGACGAAAGATGGAAAGCTATCGGATAATGATATCGTATTATTCCGTTATGCGGATGTCTTGTTAATGAGATCGGAAGCGAAAGTTCGTAATGGAGAGAATGGGGATGAAGAGTTGAATGCCGTTCGTTTCCGTGTGGGAATGTTACCTCGTGAGGCGACATTAGAAAATATTTTGGCTGAGCGTCAACTGGAATTGGCTTGGGAAGGCTGGAGGAGGCAGGATTTGGTGCGTTTTGGAAAGTTTACCCGCCCTTATACGGATCGCCCTCAATTGCCCCATGAATCGAATGGCTATACCACCGTTTTCCCAATTCCCGATAAAGTCCGTTCCTTGAATCCTAATTTGATACAGAATCCGGGATATTAGTAGATTTGGATTGTATTTATCAATTATGTAATAATTTGGAATATAGGAAGATTTTATTTTTCTTTGTGTAAAAAGTAAAACGTTTGTCTATGAGATCGCAAAAAGAGTGTATAGAATTGCTACGTGGCTATTTTCAAAATAAGGCTAAAGATTATGGCATTGTTCGTATGGCCCTTTTTGGTTCAGTCGTGCGAAATGAACAAACAGAGGAGAGTGACGTAGATATTGCTTACGAAGGGGAAGCTAATCTATTATTACGTAGCCGAATGAAACAAGAGTTAGAGTCTTTGTTTGGATGTAGAGTCGATATCATTCGTCTTCGCAAACAACTTGTTGATAGTGTATTTGGACAAAATATCGAAAATGATTTGATTTATGTTTGATAAGGTACGGATTGGCTCATTGTTAGATCGAATAGAAAATTCGATTCTCTTAATACAGAGTAAATCGGGGGAGATAAATTGTCCGGATGATTTCCTTTTGAGTCAAGATGGTATGTTCATTTTAAGTGGCATCTGTATGCAGTTGGTTTTTATTGGAGAAAGTGTCAAGACTATTGATAATAAAACTAATCATAGTTATTTAATAAAATATACAGAT
>OHQL01000940.1_pt1 | contig 11738 bp, 7 predicted proteins | sample 1578151 | NCBI WGS metagenome assembly OHQL01 (sample SAMEA3879519, study PRJEB24766) | human gut metagenome | biome: human-associated habitat; feature: feces | place: USA | collected 1985/1987 | reverse complement strand
GCCGGTCCTCCGGGATATGGCTCATACCCTGTTTTGCGCGGTCCCGGATGGAAGCCCGGGTGATGTCCTTGCCACCCAGGGTGATCTTGCCTGCAGCGATCTTCTCCAGACCGGTCAGCCCATAGACGAACTCCGTCTGTCCGTTGCCCTCAATACCAGCCAGACAGACGATCTCGCCCTGGCGGACCTGGAAGGAAACATTCTTGACCGAATCCTTTTTGTGCTGGGCGTTGTGCATGGTAACGCCCTCCACATCCAGGATCACCTCACCGAGCTTAGCGGGCTGCTTTTCCACCTGCAGCTGCACATCACGGCCCACCATCAGGCGGGACAGCTCCTCTTTGTTGGTGTCCGCAATGTCCACCGTACCCATATACTTGCCCTTGCGCAGCACGGTGCAGCGGTCGGCCACAGCCATGATCTCATTGAGCTTATGGGTGATGAACAGGATGGACTTGCCCTCCTTTTTGAACCCGCGCATGATCTCCATCAGTTCATCGATCTCCTGCGGGGTCAGCACAGCGGTGGGCTCGTCAAAGATCAGGATCTCGTTGTCACGGTAGAGCATCTTCAAGATCTCCACACGCTGCTGCATACCCACCGAGATATCACTGATCAGTGCGTCCGGGTCCACCTTCAGACCGTACTTTTCGCTCAGGGCCACCACCTTTTTGCGGGCTTCCGCCTTCTGCAAAAAGCCCATGCGGTTCGGCTCCACACCCAGGATGATATTATCCAGCACGGAGAAACACTCCACCAGCTTGAAGTGCTGGTGGACCATGCCAATGCCCAGGGCGTTGGCATCGTTGGGGTTGCGGACTGCAACCTCCTTGCCGTTTTTCAGGATCTTACCATGTTCCGGCTGATACAGGCCGAACAGCACACTCATCAGCGTACTTTTGCCCGCGCCGTTCTCGCCCAGCAGGGCGTGTACCTCGCCCTTGCGCAGTTGCAGGGTGATATCGTCGTTGGCCTTGATGCCGGGAAACTCCTTGGTGATATGGAGCATCTCGATCACGAATTCCTCTGCCAATCTGCTCACTCTCCTTTCGTACCGTAAAAGGCACACTTTACTAGCTTCCATTATACCTGATTTTCGACCCGTTGCACACTTCTTTTTTATTTTTTGGAGAAAAGTCGGATTATTAGTATTACTTTTATGCACCATGCACAAATATTCTCGTGCTCCTTTTGTCCTCCGCCCCAAAGAACAGACCATTCTCCCCTGTTTTTTGCGTGTTTATGTACTTTCACTCTCCATGGCAGAATGATGAAGGCTGGGGCTTTTTTGCCTTTTTTCCGCACTGCTGCTCCCTAACACGCACATCCCCAGTGAAAAACGCCATCCAAAGCAGAGGGACGGCAAAGCTCTCCCTTTGCCGTCCCTCTATGTACCGCAGACCTCAGCCCCGGGTCTTTTCCCAATAAGCCCCCATGCTCTGGCCCGGCTGGTCCGTAACTTCCTGGCAGAGATACTCTTCCAGCCCCCAATCCTGGGGTCGGAATGTCAGGGCATCCTCCACCGTGTCAAACTCCACCTCGGCATACCAAAACTCTGTAGGCTGCCCTTGATCCACCCGGTTCACTTCCAGCAAGTGGGTCTCTCCCAGGGCATAGCTGCGGCGCAGCTTGCCGATCAGCGGCTTGGCAATGATCTTCTGTTCCAGCTGGCGGAACAGCTCCTGGTCTATGGGGCGCTCGATCTCCTCCCGGGCCAGGGTACCCGCCGACTTAAAGCAGAGGATATACTGCGTATCGCCTCCGGTCAGCGCTTCTTCCCGGATGCGCACGGTAGGATGCACACTGATATACCCCTGCCGCATCCGAAATTCCTCCCGCAGGGGCAGTCCCTGGGGCCAGCCGCTCATAAACTCTGCCGGCGCTCTCCGTCCGTGCCCTGTTTTTTGCTGTATACAGGACTCCACCCCAACCCAAAAAACACACGGAACAACACACCCGCCACACCTTATAAGTCATACTCATCCCCCATCGGATGGGCTGCCTTGGCAAAATCAAAGCGTTTGCTCCAAAATTCCATTTGCTCTCCATAACAAAATCGTCATTTTTGTCTGTTGCCTTTTTGTGGCGTGTACGTTATAATCGACCCGTAGATAGCAGCGGCGCTGTGGGTCAGGCTGACTCGCAGCGCCGTTTTATTCAGGTTTTGATTGGGTGCGGCGGCATTCGCGGCAAGTAAGGAGCAGAATTTATGGCAGCAAACGTAAAGGAGATCTACGGCAGCAAGGTATTCAACGAGCATATAATGAAAGAGCGCCTGCCCAGCGCCACTTACAAGAGCTTACAGAATACCCTGCACCGGGGCGCACCGCTGGACATTGAAGTGGCCAACGTGGTAGCCAGCGTGATGAAGCGCTGGGCTATGGAGATGGGCGCCACCCACTACACCCACTGGTTCCAGCCCCTGACCGGCACCACCAGTGAGAAGCACGACGGCTTTGTAAGCCCCTTGGGGGATGGCACTGCCATTATGGAGTTCTCCGGCAAGGAGCTGGTCCGCGGCGAGCCGGACGCCTCCTCCTTCCCCTCCGGCGGCCTGCGGGCTACTGCCGAGGCCCGCGGCTACACCGCCTGGGACCCCACCAGCTATGCCTTTGTAAAGGATGACGTACTGTGCATCCCCACCGCCTTTGTCAGCTACACCGGCGAGGCGCTGGACAAAAAGACCCCCCTGCTGCGCTCCATGAACGCCCTGTCCACCCAGGCGGTGCGCATCCTGAAACTGTTTGGCGCGGACATTGACTATGTCTCTACCACGGTCGGCCCGGAGCAGGAGTACTTCCTTATCAAGAAAGAGGACTACGAGGCCCGCCAGGATCTGATCCTCACCGGCCGCACCCTGTTCGGCGCACCTTCTTCCAAGGGGCAGGAGCTGGAGGAGCACTACTTTGGCGTGATCCGTCCGGAGGTCTCCGCTTTCATGAAGGAACTGGATGTGGAGCTGTGGAAGCTGGGCATCCCGGCCAAGACCAAGCACAATGAGGTCGCCCCCTGCCAGCATGAGCTTGCCCCCATTTTTGATACCGCCAACGTCGCCATCGATCACAATCTGCTGACCATGGAGATGATGAAGAAGATCGCGCCCCATTACGGGCTGGTCTGCCTGCAGCACGAAAAGCCTTTTGAGGGCGTCAACGGCAGCGGCAAGCACAACAACTGGTCCATGTCCACTGCGGACGAAAACCTGCTGGACCCCGGTGACACCCCGATGGAGAACCTGCAGTTCCTGGTGTTCCTGGCAGCTGTGATCAAGGCTGTGGACGAATACGCCGACCTGCTGCGCACATCGGTCGCCACGCCGGGCAACGATCACCGCCTGGGTGCAAACGAAGCTCCTCCGGCCATCATCTCCATCTTTGTAGGTGAGGAACTGGAGGCCGTTATCGACGCCCTCGCTTCGGATTCTCCTTACGCAGGGCCCATCAAAATGAAGATGAACCTGGGCGTTGATGTGCTGCCCACTCTGAGCAAGGACACCACCGACCGCAACCGCACCTCTCCCTTTGCGTTTACCGGCAACAAGTTCGAGTTCCGTATGCCCGGTTCCTCGGAGAATCTGAGCGACGCCAACACCATCCTGAACACCGCCGTTGCCAAAGTCCTGAAGGGCTACGCTGACGAGCTGGAAGGCGCTGAGGACTTTACCGCAGCAGTGATCAAGCTGATCAAACGCACCATCCGGGATCACCGCCGTGTCATCTTTAACGGCAACGGCTACACCGCCGAGTGGGAGGCAGAGGCTGAGCGCCGCGGTCTGCCCAACAAAAAGACCGCCCCGGAGGCTCTGCCCGCCTTGATCGCCCCCAAGAACATCGCTTTGATGGAGGAGTTCGGGGTGCTGACCAAGATCGAGATGCACAGCCGCTATGAGGTGGAGATGGAGCACTACTCCAAGATCCTGAACATCGAGGCACTGACCATGCTGGAAATGGCCCGCAAGCAGCTGCTGCCTGCGATCAATGCCTATATGCGGGTCGTGGCAGATACCGCTGCAGCAAAGCGCAGCGTCAGCCAGTCGATCAGCGTTCACAGCGAGCTCAAGACCCTGGAGCGGCTGTCGGCAGATGCAGACGCCATGAGCGATGCCATCGACGAGCTGCAGCAGGTGGTGGATGCTGCTGAGGCATTGACCGACGAGACCGCCCGTGCCAACGCTTTCCATGACACGGTGCTGCCGGTGATGGCCCGGCTGCGGGCTGCGGCAGACGATGCCGAGACCCTGTGCGATGCCAAGTACTGGCCTCTGCCCAGCTACAGCAAGATGCTGTACTACGTCTGAGCCAGTGCTCCCCTGCATTAATCAAACCAAAAAGGTCCGCGCTCCGGCGCGGACCTTTTTTTCTGCCTTAGGGAAAACAAAACACAAAAGGGACGCCCCGACGGGGGCGTCCCTTTTGCTTTGGAAGTCAGAGTAAATTCAAATTTCTGCCTGCAGCAGAGAATTACTGGATGTAGTTGACAGTGGTGAACTCGCTGACGGTGGGCTTCACGCTGTCCTCGCAGCTGTTGTCCACAACCAGCTCACCGGAAGCGATCTTAGCCTTCAGAGCCTCGTAATCCTCGACGGTGAAGGTCTTGAAGTTCCAGCTGTCCTCAGCGGTGGGCAGGCCGACGTACTCGCCCTCCTCCAGGCCGAAGTTGCCGTTGGTGGCAGCGATCTCGGACCAGCTGCCCTCCTCGATGGTGCTCAGAGAGCTCTCCACAGCCTCGGACAGGCCCTTCATAGCGGAGGTCACGAACGGGTTGTAAGCATAGGTGCCATCAGCCACGCCTTTGACGCCCAGGTAGTTCTGGTCAACGTCAACACCGATGACCTTGCCGTTGTTCTTCAGAGCAGCCTCAACAGCAGAGGTGTAGATGCCGCCGCCGCAAGCAAAGATAATCTCGGTGCCGTTGGCATACCAGCCCTCCATACGGGAGGTGATGTTTGCATCGCCGTAGAACTGGCCGCCGTAGAAGTAGTTGACCTCCACCTTGGTGCCCAGCTCCTGTGCAGCAGCGTCGATGCCCTGCACATAGCCGTAGCCGTAGCGGATAACAGCGGGCACAGCCATGCCGCCCAGGAAGCCCAGCTTGGTGTAGCCGTCCTTGGCAGCAGCGTAACCTGCCAGGTAACCTGCCTGCTCCTCCTTAAAGGTGATGCAGTAGCAGTTGTCGGGGATAGCATCGGTGCCGATGTCAAACTGAGTCACGTCCACAGCGATGAACTTGACATCGGGGTACTGCTCAGAAGCCCAAGCCAGAGATGCGCCGTACAGGTAGCCAACGCAGACGACCACCTCAGCACCCTCGTTGACAGCCTGACGGATCATGGTCTCACGGTCCTCATCAGAAGCGTCAGCCTCGGGGATGTAGTACTGGCAGTTGTCGCCCATGTAGCCGGTGACAGCAGTCCAGCAAGCCTGGTTGAAGCTCTCATCATCGATGGTGCCGGTGTCGCAGCACAGAGCGACCTTAACGATCTTGCCGGCAGCCTCGGAAGAAGCAGCCTCAGAGCTGGCAGCAACGCTGGAGGAAGCTGCGGAAGAAGCAGTGCTGGAGGAAGAACCGCCGCAAGCAGTCAGGATAGAAGCAACGGCGGCGGCGCCTGCCACTGCCATAAAATTACGACGAGAAATCATCTGCATAAGAATAATCTCCTTTTTTTAATCGGCCCCAGGGGTGTCGCCCCTCAGCCCGAATTTCTCAACTGAACAGCGCTACAAATGATACCGTTCACTTTAAAGTATAGCCGCTAACCGCGTGGGTTTCAAGTAAATTCCGATTACAAATTCTTTACAAAAGCTTTAGGGTTCCTTTGCTGCAACATTTGCCGGACCAAAACCAAAGGGCAGCAGCTCGTCCATAGATCGCTCGATAAAATCGTCCGGGGTACGAGCCATGATCACATTCAGCTCCGGGCCGCCAAATTCAAACAGAGCCTGGCGGCAGACGCCGCAGGGCGAAGTGATCAGCTCATTGACCTCGCCCCGGCGGGCACCCACCACCGCAATATCCGTGAACTGGGTCACACCCTGGCTCACTGCATGGAACAGAGCGCTGCGCTCTGCACAGCTGGTGGGGGTAAAGGCGGCATTTTCCACATTGCAGCCGGTAAACACCCGGCCATCCGCGGCGCGCAGTGCTGCCCCTACCAAAAAATTGCTGTAAGGCGCATAGGCTTTTTCCCGCGCAGCCAGCGCCTGACGGATCAGCTCCTGCTTTTCTTCCAGAGTCAGATGGGTCATATTGCAGACGCCTCCTTCCGGGTATCAAAAATAAGGTCGGATCAATACTCTGCGCCCAGAGCCACCTTCATCATATCGGTAAAGCTCTTCTGGCGCTGCTCCGGGGTGGTGATCTCCGGCGCCACAAAGCTATCCGAGATGGTCAGCAGGCAGGCTGCATTTTTGCCCAGGGTCGCAGCGTTGGCAAACAGAGCAAAACTCTCCATCTCCACGCAGACGCAGTCCCGCTCATCCCGCAGCTTCTCCCAATAGGTGGGCTGCTCATCCGAAGGCTGACGGTAGAACACGTCCGAAGAATGGACGCCGCCCTCGATCAGGGGGATGCCCAGCTTCTCCGCAGAGGCACGGAGCTTTGCGTTCAGCTGTGCGCTGGGCAGGGTGTAGTCCTTATCGTAGCCGCTCTGCACCTTGGCATAGCTGGACTCGCTGACAGCGCTGTTGGCCAGCACCACATCAAACAGCTTTGCCTTGGTGGTGTAGCTGCCCGCAGAGCCGATGCGGATGATGTTGTCCACATCGTAGAACTTGAACAGCTCGTAGGAGTAGATGCCGATGGAGGGCATGCCCATACCGCTGCCCATCACGCTGATGGGACGGCCCTGGTAGGTGCCGGTAAAGCCCAGCATCCCACGCACGCCCGTCACCTGACGGACATCCTGCAGGAAGGTATCAGCAATGAACTTGGCGCGCAGCGGGTCGCCCGGCATGAGCACCGTCTTGGCAAAATCGCCCGGCTGGGCACTGATATGAGGGGTAGACATAAATAGAACACGCTCCTTTAAATTGTATAATGGTCTTTACCGGTTGCGGTAACTACTGCGGTTGAACACATTCTGAGGCGGGATGTACTTATTGCCGGACCGGATCTCAAAGTGGCAATGGTTGCCACTGGATCTGCCGGTGCTGCCCACATAGCCAATGAGCTGCCCCTGTTTGACGGTTTGTCCCGCACTAACGACCAGGGACAGGCAGTGGGCGTACACAGTCTTATAGCCGCCTGCGTGGTTGATGATAATAGAATAGCCATAGTTGCTGCCTGCGCCTGCACGGTTATAACCGGCCTTTGCCACCGTGCCCCCTGCCGAAGCATAAATGGGGGTACCGGCACTGGCGCAGATATCCACGCCCCGGTGGCTGCCGCCAAACCAGCGCGAGCAATAGCTATACCCCGGCACCGGCCAGATAAACTGACCGCTGCCCGTGATAAATGTGGTCTTGTTGGTGATCTTTTTGGTGCCCACCACCACCTTTTTGGTCACCGGTTCCTGCAGGGTCTCGCTGCCAAGGATGGTCTGCTCCAACAGCATCCCGTCCGTATCGTAAATGTTCTGAGCTGTCACCGCCCGCAGACCATTCTGGCCTTCCTGCAGGGTCTTGGTGGTGCCCACTGTGTACTCATTGGATTTTGTCTTTTCGATGGCGTAGGGGATCTCCTCTTTCCAGGTGACGGTCTTTGTGATCTGCACCTCCAGCAGAGACTCCTCCTTGGTGATGACCAGCTCATCCCCTGGCATGATGCTGGAATCCTGGCTCAGGGGTGCACCCTTAAAGTTGGGGTTCAGGGCGCAAAGCTCCTTCATGGTCAGGTTGTTCTTCTGGGCGATCTCCCACAGGGTATCGCCTGTCAGGACTTTATAGAGCTTTTGCTGCTGCTGCACCTTGGTGAGCAGTTCTTTCACCTGGTTATAGTCCTGGAAGCTCTCGTTAAAATAAATGCCGTTCTCCAGCTCGATGGAATGGTTGAAGCCCACCGTAACGTTGGGATCATCCTCTTGTTCATAGGGCGCCAGCAGACTGCTCAGGAAGCTTTGCAGCTGCACGCCTTCCTCACACACAGCGGTGAGCTGCCCGTCCAGATACAGGGCGGTGATCTGGTCGTCTGAGGTGCGGAGGATGGCATCCGCCATGCTGTTCTCGTCCATCACATCATGGGCCACACCCACTGTATAGGCGGGTTCAATGGTCCACTCGGTCTTTTCGGTACCTGCATAATTGATACGCTGCTGCACAGCATCCCGGGCAGAGTTGAACACGTCCTCGTTGGCCACATAGCCCACCGTCTCGCCGTTGACCTGCACCGCCAGCGCATAGGGGCGCTGCACCACTGTGGAGACCACCACCCACATGGCGCCCGCCGCAGCCATGGGCAGCAGGTACATTGCCAGACGGGGCAGACGCTCCAGGTTATGGCGTATACCGGCAGCCAGATAGCTGCCGCTGATCTTCAATGCGGCACGCAGCCCCTGCTGGCAGCGGATCTGATGCGCCCGCACCAGCAGACGACAGATGCCCCGGAACAGGATGTAAAAGGGACCTATCAGCTCCTCCAGCACCCGGGCTGCCCCGGGGAAGGCGGTCGCGCCCAGCTCATGGGCAAAACGGCCAGCCCAGGCCACCAATGCCAGGAAAACATCCCGCACCCATCGGCCGGCCCGTACAAACGCGTATTCTGTACAAAAACCCAGGACATAAAACACCTCGCCCAGGGTCAGCAGCACCGGGTTGGAGGCCAGATACTGCACCGCAGCCTCCGCCTTGCTTTGCCACACACCACGCATACTGTGTCGGCGCAGCAACGTGCAGCACTGCACCTGCGCCCACCAGGAACGCAGCTTTTGCCGTTTGTCTGCCGGCGGCTGCGGGGGCGTATTTTTTTGTTCGATCAAAAGGGAGGGCTCCTTCCTAAAGGTCAAAATTTTGTGCACCGTCCAACGGCACAGCACGAAACAGCACAGCCCCGCCAACCTGCCCTTAAAGGGCTGGGACGCAGCGGAGCGGCGCCGGGGAACCAGTGCATCTCCAAGGCTGAACACAGCATGGGGCTACCGCACCAGCAAATTTTTGTTCTTTCTCTTTTATTATACACGCTCCGCCGGATGAAACAAGCGCTGACACAGATTTTGCACCGACTTTTCACCAAAACAGAGCCTGGATGTCCGGCGGCAGCGGACACTCCACCGTAATGCTGTGCAGCTGCTGCGGGGCGTCGATCCAAAGGCGCTCCCCTTCCTGACGGCCCTGGGGCAGCCAAAAGGTCTGCCGGGCACAATGCAGCGCCTGCCGCCCGATCCGCTCCCGGCTGCCGCCGTAGAGATCATCCCCTGCCAGCGGGTGTCCCAGATGGGCAAAGTGGACCCGGATCTGGTGGGTACGGCCGGTCACCGGCCGGCAGGCCGCCAAGCTCAGGCCGTTTTCTGCCCGGAGGATCTCATATTCTGTACGGCTTGGTTTGCCCTCCGGCGTAACGCAGCGGCCAATAATGCTGTCCCCCCGGCGGCCGATGGGGGCATCTATAACGCCTGGTCCCAAGGGCAGCTCCCCCTGCGGCACCGCATAGTAGAGCTTTTGCACCCGCTGGGCCAGCAGCGGCGCAGCATAGGCATGCTTTGCCGCCAGCACCAGGCCGCTGGTGTCCTTGTCGATGCGGTTTACCGGACGGAACACTGGGCACACGCCGTGCTCCAGCGCCCAGGCTGCATAGCCATTGGCCAAAGTGCCCTCCGGATAATTTAAGGTAGGATGTACTGCCAGCCCGGCGGGCTTATCCACCAAAAGCGCAAAGGGGTCCTCATAGACGATGCGCAGACCGATCTCCGGCTGCGGACGAACGCCAGCACCCTGGGGCGGCAGTGCAAACCGGACCACCTGCCCCGGAAAGACCCTCTGATTGGCCAGCACCGGCCGGTCATCCGCAAAAAAGCCGCCGCCCTGGAACTTGACTCCGCGGGAGAGGTCGGACGACACGGCGCACCGGCGCAAAAAATTGCGCAGCAGCACCCCCTGCGGCCCTTCTTGATCCGGCACCCGGAAACACAGCTCCATCCCCGTGCTCTTCCCCTCTCCTGGGTACGGCTGCCGCCGCTGAAGGCCGGCGCCGCACATCGATTCTTGCACAAACAGTATATCAAAAAAAGCCGCATCTTGCAAATGCCGCCGGTTTATGATATTATGTGCAATGGAAAACGAGTGGAACATACGGCGGCGGGGCGGCTTTGACCGCTCTGAGGAAAGTCCGGGCCTCATAGAGCACGGTAACTGCTAACGGCAGCCGAGGGTGACCTCAGGGAAAGTGCAACAGAAAGGAAACCGCCGCAGCAATGCGGTAAGGATGAAAGGGCGAGGTAAGAGCTCACCAGCGCATGGGTGACTATGCGGCTTTGTAAACCCTACCGGAAGCAACGCCTATATGGGACGTACAGCGCTGCTCGCGTGTCCTGAAGGCGGCACGAGCCTGTCAGCAATGGCAGGCCTAGACAGATCGTCGTTTAATACAGAACCCGGCTTACGGTCTATCTCGTTTTCCATTTTTGATGTTTGAGAGCTGCTGCGCTGTGCGCAGCGGCTTTTTTGCTTGTGTGCCGCAGATTTTTGCGCCGTTCGGCTTTTCGTTTGCGGCGGTTTGTGGTATACTATGGGCGCGCCGGGCCATCGCCCGGATAGACTGGATAAAGGATGTGGAATCCTCCTATGAAGGATGGTTTTTTGAAAGCTGCCGCACTCTCCCCTGCGCTGCGGGTGGCAGACTGCGGATATAACGCCGCTCAAATCGTGGATGCAATGCGTCAGTGCTCCCAGCGGGGCGTCAAACTGGCGGTGTTCCCGGAGCTATGCCTTACGGGCTATACCTGCGGCGACCTGTTTTTGCAGCGCACCCTGCAGCAGGGTGCACTGGATGCGCTGGACCAGGTTCTGAGCGCCAGCACCGGCCTGGACCTGGTGACCCTGGTGGGGCTGCCCCTTTTGCTGCATGGCAAGCTGTACAACTGTGCCGCCGTGGTCTCCGGCGGGCGTCTGCTGGGTCTTGTGCCCAAAACCTATCTGCCAAACTACGCTGAGTTTTACGAAAAGCGGCATTTTGTGCCCGGCAGCACCCAGGTAGAGACGGTGACCGTCTGCGGACAGCAGACCCTGTTTGGCACCTCTTTGCTGTTTGCCTGCCGTCAGATGCCCAGCTTTGTGCTGGGAGTGGAGCTGTGCGAGGACCTGTGGAGCGTACTGCCCCCCTCCACCTTCCACGCCCTGGCGGGTGCTACGGTGATTGCAAACCTGTCTGCCAGCGACGAAACGGTAGGCAAGGCAGAGTACCGCCGCTCGCTGGTGGAAAATCAGTCCGCCCGTCTGCTGTGCGGTTATCTGTACGCTTCGGCAGGTCACGGCGAGAGCACCCAGGATATGGTGTTTGCCGGCCACGACCTGATCGCAGAAAGCGGCTCTCTGCTGGCGGAGACCACCCCCTTTGCCGGGGGATGGGCTGAGACCGAGCTGGACTGCCAGCGCCTGGAGGCTGATCGGGTGCGCAGCACCAGCTTTGAAAGCTCCGACGAGGGCTACCAGACCGTGCTGTTTGACCTGGCTCTGACCGAAACTGCGCTGACCCGCCGGGTGGACACTGCCCCCTTTGTGCCCGGGAATGCAGCCTGCCGCGCCCAGCGGTGCGAGCTGATCCTGACCATGCAGGCAGACGGCCTGGCCAAGCGTCTGGAGCACGCCCAT
>OHQL01000928.1_pt1 | contig 11892 bp, 7 predicted proteins | sample 1578151 | NCBI WGS metagenome assembly OHQL01 (sample SAMEA3879519, study PRJEB24766) | human gut metagenome | biome: human-associated habitat; feature: feces | place: USA | collected 1985/1987 | reverse complement strand
ACATAGAAATCCACGTTCTTGTACCCCTTAAATAACCGGGAGTTCGCAGGAAGCTTCTTATTGGAAGTCAAGAATTGTATCTTATATATAACCTTTCCTTTCGTGTTCCTGTTCACGGAAGTGGTAGAAGAAACTGAGGTTTTCTGTCTTGTGGCTTGCTGTTTTTTATTTAAGATATCAGCCTCGCTCCCCGGAGGCGGAGTTTCCTCATTCGCTACGGGAGCAGCGACAACTCCGGAAATATTTCCTTTACGGCGATCGTAATTCTTCTTATATTTGCAAAAAGCATCGTACAACGCTTCCGCCAATTTATTTTGTCCGGCGGCGGTTCTCATGAACTGCTCTTCTTGACGATTCGAGATATACCCCAACTCGACCAGAACACTGGGCATGCTCGTTTTGCGAAGCACCAAAAAACCAGCCTGTCTTACGCCACGGTCCACCCGCTTACAAGCCCCGAACGATTTCTGTATCTCGGAAGCCAGACTAATACTTTGCTCCATATGCTTATTCTGCATAAACTCGAAAATGATATATGACTCCGAAGAGTTCGGGTCAAACCCCTCATACCGTTGTTGATAATTATCCTCCAACAAGATCGCTGAGTTCTCGCTCATAGCCACCTCTAAGTTCTCTTCGCTACGGGCCAAACCCAGCGTATACGTCTCCGTACCTTGCACGGTACTTCCACGCTTTACGGCATTCGTATGGATAGACACGAAAAGATCCGCCTTATTCCGGTTCGCTATATTCGCACGTTCGTCCAACTCGATAAAACGATCCGTCTTACGAGTATAGATCACACGCACATCCTCCGCGTTATTCTCTATCAATCGACCCAATTTTAAAGCGACAGCGAGATTTATCTCCTTCTCATTAATATTCGCCCCTCTAGCGCCCGGATCCTTCCCGCCATGCCCAGCATCGATCACGACCGTAAAAGTCTTCTCTCTCGCCTGAAGTCTGGGCAAGAAAAAAAACAACGCAAATAGCAAGTTAATATATAGAAAAGACTTTTTGCTCACTTTCTAAAATTATTGCAAATTCGGGAACAAATGTAGCGCTTTTTTGCTGATTGACAGATGTCTTTTTTTATAATTAAAACAAAAAAAGAGGGTAGTTTCGAAACTACCCTCTTTTATGATATATTAAAGTATCTATTATTCAGAAACAACCTCGAAAGGAACCTCAACGGAAACCTCTTTGTGAAGTTTCAAAACAGCCTTATAGTTACCTACTTCCTTAACAGACTCCTTGATATAAATAATCTTACGATCGATATTCTCGAAACCAGCCTTAGCCAAAGCCTCAGCAACTTGGATATTCGTTACAGAACCGAAGATCGTACCTGTAGAGCTAGTCTTAGCGCCAATCGTCAAAGCTACACCCTCTAACTTAGCGGCCAAAGTCTGAGCGTCTTCCTTGATCTTAGCCAATTTGTGGGCACGTTGCTTCAAGTTCTCAGCCAATACTTTCTTAGCAGACTCTGAAGCGATCACTGCCTTACCCGTGGGGATTAGAAAGTTACGTCCGTAACCGTCTTTTACTGTTACGATATCGTCTTTGTAGCCTAAATTCACTACATCTTCTTTCAAAATAACTTGCATATTCTGTCTCCTCTTAATTAATTATTTCATCAAATCGGTTACGTAAGGAAGCAAAGCCAAGTGACGAGCACGCTTTACAGCCTGAGCTACACGACGTTGGAACTTCAAGGAAGTACCAGTGATACGACGCGGAAGGATCTTACCTTGCTCGTTCAAGAATTTCTTCAAGAATTCAGGATCCTTATAATCGATATACTTGATACCGTTCTTTTTGAAACGGCAATATTTTTTCTTCTTAACGTCTACTGAAGGCGGAGTTAAATATCTGATTTCTGATTGAGTTGCTGCCATAATTAATTATTCTCCTTTACTGTTTCTTTAGATGATTTCAGATTTCTTCTCTTAGCTGCATATTCTGCGGCATACTTGTCTTGACGGAAAGTCAAGAAGCGGATCACACGCTCGTCACGACGGAAGTTCAACTCCAACGTAGCGATAACACTAGGATCTGCCTTGAATTCAACCAACTGGTAGAAGCCTGTTGTCTTCTTGTCGATAGGATAAGCTAACTTGCGCAAGCCCCAGTTCTCTTCATTCACGATCTCAGCTCCTTGAGCTTTCAGAAGGTTCGTGAATTTCTCTACCGCTTCCTTCATCTGAGCGTCAGACAAAACGGGAGTCAAAATGAAAACGGTTTCGTAATTGTTCATAAAACGCTGTTTAATATTGATTAATAAAAAATTTTGCGGTGCAAAGGTAGTGATTATTTGATAACTGGCAAATAGTTATACAACTTTTTTCAATCTCAGACTCATTTCACTCGTTTTAGCACCAACATCCAAAAATTCATGGCCTCCTCATTCCGGATCGTTTTCGCTTGCAAGGATAAAGTGGCCGTACCTTTCGATAGAGGAATCGTACCGACAGAGCAAGGAGCAAATCCTTTCACATAAGACTCCTCCCGGAGAACCCTATCCAAATCCGCACCGAGCATGGGTTGGTCATTTACTTGATCCAATGTAAATACAAGATTCTCGGCATCCCGGTCCGTACGAAGTTCAAAAGTAGAGCCTATATTTCGTTTATCGCAAGTATAATAGATAAAAGCCTCGAACAAGCCGGATTCCTCAACCTCCACATTCCAGCTTATCTCCGCTTCCGGGCTTTTCCAATTCGTAAAATAAGAACAATTCGGATAACGGTTGGAGCGTTCGATCGGGCCAGATATCCTCGCGTCTCGGGCCGGTAGCTTTGAATAGGTTTCCTGCGGATGACCGATTATAAACGGACGGGTATCCTTCTTCGGGAAATCCGCCAGTAACTCATCCTTAAACCAATTCAAATAACGCTTCATCCGCTCATATATCTCGGGTTCTTTATCCGATACATCCTTCCGTTGCGCACGATCTATATCCGTTTTATATAAATGATCTTCCGCATCCAATAGATAATATGAGATACGCACACTCGTCTTACCTCCCCAATAACTATATAAAACCCGATCCATAGCAGGAGCTTTCTCATCCAGCAATCGCTGTCCCCAATCGATTCCGTCCAGTTTCCTTAACGGGGTATATTCTATTCCCGCCAAACCTAATAAAGTAGGGATTAAGTCTATAGCCCCGGACAACTGGGTTTCCACGGCCCCTTTCCTTATGTGTCCCGGCCAACGGATACAAAACGGCGAACGAACACCCCCTTCATCCGTAGAGCCTTTTCGCCCTTTCATCCCACCATTCCACCGGAAACTATTCGGGCCGTTATCCGAGAAATAAATAACAATCGTCTCTTGTTCCAAATCCAATGAATGTAACAAAGACAATACACGTCCGATATTCCAATCTAAATTCTCGGCCAAGGCCAAAGCCGCTTTCGTAAACGTAGTATCTTCTTGCTCCGGGAAAGTAGCTCGCTGCGACAAGGTACGATCTTTTACACGGTTCCACCAACTATCCGGGACTTGCATCGGACTATGAGGTGTGTTATAAGACAAGAACATAAAGAATGGATGTTCTTTATGATCACGTATATAATCCAAGGCTTTATCGGTCAGATCATCTATGATAAAGCCCTCGCCCGAAATAATCTCTCCGTTATGTTCCAACACCGGGTTCCAATAATTCCCCCAATGCCCGGAACAAAAACCATAGAACTCCTCGAAGCCCCTTGCGTTCGGATGGTAGGGATATTGCGTACCACTATGCCATTTTCCAAATAGAGAGGTAGCGTATCCGGCCTCCCGGAAATATTCCGCGATCGTTTTCTCTCCCAGATTAAAGCGCTCGCCTCCCCCGGTCGTAGAATTAACGCCACTCCGTACATGATAGCGTCCGGTCAAGAACTCCGCCCTTGTCGGGGATGACACCGGACAGACATAAAAATTCTCCAAGATCGTTCCCTCATGAGCGATACGATCTATATTAGGAGTTTGCACGAAGGTATTCCCCGTGAAGCCCAAATCGCCCCAACCTTGGTCATCCGATAACATTACGATGATATTGGGGAGCTGTTTTTGAGCGAAAGCCGGAATACAACCGGCCCCCACCCCCAAAACACTAAACAATACGCCTAACTTTGTCATTCGATTCAACTTTTTGCCTAATCAAGATTACCTTTATTGCGGACGGCTATATCCTTGATCCAACAATTTCTTCAACAACGCGGAAAGCTCATTCGCAATGCCTTTCTCACGCAAGAAGAGATTATTACTCTCCAAAGAATCGGTCCGCATATTATAAAGTTGGCCTTTCGGTCCATTCTTCACCGGGGATAAACGGGCGGGAGCCGTAAAACCACCGGAGCCCAGACAATCGATATATTTCCAATCTCCCTTCTTGATCGCTAATTTGCCGGAGCCGGACAAGTACATGATCTGGTCTCTCGTCGAGGCATTCATATCACCATCCAATACTTTCTTAAAGCTAAAGCTATCCTCTGCCTGTCCTTTAGGAAGGGATTGCCCGGTTAAATCCGCCAATGTAGCCAATATATCTACCAAGCCAACCGTTTGGGTACAGACTCCGGGGCACTTGATATGATCCGGCCAATGAACAATCAGCGGAACATGATGACCGCCGTCCCACGCATCACCTTTCTGCCCACGGCGGCTCCAGTTACTTTGATGCCCGTATTGCTGGATATCCTCCTCTTCCCATGCGCCTCCGTTATCACTGGCGAAAATGACAATCGTATTCTTCTCCAGACCTAATTCCTTTAGTTTGGCATTCACCCGAGCCACGACATTATCGATATCGCCCATAAAATCGCCATAGGTACCTAACTCGGTAGATCCCTTAAACTGAACGGTGGGCAGCCATGGGGTATGCGGACCGGTTAACGGCATATATAAAAAGAATGGCTTGTCCTTTCGTCCTTCCCGATCGATAAAAGCGATACCCTCATCTACGATTGTCGGGAAACATTCCTCAAACTTAAAGGAGCGCGACATCTCTCCGTTACGCCACCAAACGCCCCGTTCCCAATAAATATCATTCTCGTTCGTATGTTTACGATCCCAAGCGTAAACCGTCTCATCCTGTTTCTTCGGATAAGCGTCCGCCGTCAAGATGACATCCGGGTCCACGACACGGTCATTACGCACGAACGCATAAGGCGGCATATCCAAGGAAGCCGGAAGGATGAAAGAATAGTCAAACCCTAATTCCGTAGGGCCTCTTTTTACAGGGGCGGAGAAATCCGTATTCGTATAACCAAATTTCTTAGGGGTAAGAATCTGTGGTTTCGAGTCATCTTTCAACTGCCAGTCGAGCCCTAGATGCCATTTCCCGACACAAGCGGTCGTATAGCCGGCATTACGCATCAAGGAACCGATCGTCAAACGCTCCGGTTCGATATATGGAGACAAGTACCCCCAATACTCGGACTTCTTCGGCGTACGGAAAAAATAACGTCCTGTCACTAAACCGTAGCGTGAAGGCCCACTCAACGCACCCGCAGAATGGGCATCCGTAAAACGGATACCGTTCCGGGCCAATTGATCGATGGCCGGTGTACGTACCCTAGCATATGGATTATTGCATCCAACATCCCCGTAGCCCATATCATCCGCCAGAATGATCACGACATTGGGGTGCTTTTGGGCGAACACCACCGGCACATATAGTAAACCGGTGGCTAATAAAGACAACTTGATCTTCATATATTATTTTCTATTTGTTAATAACCTTGATTCTGAGTCAGGTTCGGATTCGCCTGCCGTTCGCTTAATGGAATCGGGAACAATAGCTGGGTTTCCGTATACACCTTACCCCAATTCGTCTTATAGCCGATAAAGTCCACATATTCCCCGGATTTATCATCCCGGATCTTACGGGTGCGTAGCATATCAAACCACATCTTATTCTCATAACATAGGTCAAAGTAACGTTGGTCCCAGACTTCCTCCAAGAATGCGCTTGCGTTGGTCTGCTTAAACGGTACTAATCCGGCCCTTCCTCGTATTTGGTTCACGATATCGATGGATTGCTGGTTCGGAGTACCATCCGCGTTCACTTGCGCTTCCGCATACATTAATAATACATCCGTGTAACGATATACACTCCAGTTCAAGTCTGACTTCGCCGTATTATCAATAGCCACTTGATCAAAAAACTTATAGATATAATAGCCATTCAAATCCATAAACTCCAACTCTGCCGCTCCCGGAGAGAACTTACTCGGATGCCCCTTGTAGTTCGTAAAGAAATATTGCTTCTCTTCCGTACGCTTATCCCCTTTCTCAAAGCTTTCCACGAATTCCTTGGTAGGGATCAGGCTACCATATTCCAAATCGTAGGCGGAAATGCCGGAACGAGAAGGTAAAAAGATACGTACCGACTCGTTATGCCGCTTGTTCAAGGAGAACTGAACTTGATAAATAAACTCTCCCTTATTATTCTGCGACGGAAGCCGTAGGCTCTCATAATCCGTGAAGAGCGTATACTCATTCGATTTTATAACCTCCAATGAACGTTTAGCCGATTCCGCGTAATAAGATTTACCTCCTTGCAAAGGATAACCGGCATACGTAAGATAGACATCCGCAAGAAGCGCTTTCACCGCTCCCATCGAGACACGCCCTGTATGATCGCTAAAAGCCAGATCCGATTGCTCGGCCTCCAACAAATCCGGAATAATGATCTCATCATAGATTTCCTTTACCGGGGCACGAGATACTTGTAGCTCCCCCAACTCCGACTGTACGGTCGTAATCTTAGGGACATCACCAAAGATACGTACTAAATAGAAATAATACAAAGCCCTCATAAACTTCACCTCAGCCATATAGCCATTAATCAAGGAAGCATCCAGATTCTCGAACTCCCCGAGTTTTTGAAGCGCGAGGTTACAGTTCGCGATACCGGCATAACAATCTTGCCACCAGTTCTCGATATACAAAGAACGATCACTCACCAGTAGATCCTGAAAGTCCTTATAATTCGCTTGGGAATTCTCGGAAGTAGCTTTGCCTGTCATATATTCGAGCAATAAGATCGTATTACATCCCCAACCCGGGGTCATCTTATTAAAGACCGTATTCTTCAAATAAGCCGAATTCGTCAAGGCCAAAGCGGACTCCTTACTTGTCAACTTTGAATCGGTAGTCATTGTACCGGTAGGTTGCTCATCCAAGAAATTATTACAAGAAGACAAGAATAACGCACATAATGAGACGATATAGATTTTATTTATTTTCATAACTCAATCGCATTAGAATTTAACATTTAAACCAAAAGTAAAAGTACGTGCCTTAGGCTCGCTGAAGTCGTCGATACCTTGTCCGAAAGCAGCATCCTCATAGGTCGTAACCTCCGGATCATAGCCTTTGTACTTCGTGATACAGAACAAGTTCTGAGCACTCGCGTAGATTCTCAAATCCTGTAACCTTATCTTTTGGAGCAGGCTCTTGCTGAAAGTATATCCCAAGACGAAGTTCTGCCCCCGAACGAAAGAACCGTTCTGCATCCAATGTGAATCCGGATAAGAATCATAGTACGATTTCATCGGACGACGCTGGGCAACCATCGTATGCTGGTTTTGCGGAGTCCAAGCGTTCAAATTCGACTTGAAGCCATTCGCTACACCCGACCGATCCTCGGCGTTATGAGTAGCGCAATTCACGACATCATTCCCGAACACGAAGCGGAGATCGAACGAGAAATCGAAGTTCTTATAAAGGAACGTATTAGAGATCGTCATGGTCCAGTCCGGGGAGGTACAGCCGATAATCGTATTATCCTCGCTATTGATCTTCCCGTCGCCATTCAAGTCCTCATACTTCACGTCTCCCGGGAGGCGGTTGTATTTAGCCGCTTCAGCGGCCTCGTCCTCACCCCAAGTTCCCAGACGACGCAATCCCCATAGCGAACCAACAGGTTCACCGACACGCAATATCAACATATCCCCTTGCGGATGACGCGGAGCAGGATAGATATCCTCATCATTTTCGCCCAAGCTCAGGATTTTATTGCGATTCACGCTAAACAATACCGTAGACATCCAATTAAAATTGTCAGTCTGTATATTATGTGTATTTAATGTCAATTCAAAGCCTTGGTTCTGCACAGAGCCGATATTTCGCATGATCGTATTCAATCCGGAAGTTCCCGGGATCGGGGCATTCAATAACAGATCACTCGTCTTTTTATAATAATAATCCAAAGACAAATCGATACGCTGATTCAATACGCTTACATCGACACCGGCATCCCATTGCAAGGTCTTCTCCCATTTCAAGTCTGGATTACCAAATGTACTACGATATAAAGCCGTATAATAATTATCTCCAAAAATCGCATTCTCCGATCCTAAATTCTGGAAGAAAGCATAATTGCCGATCTCTTGGTTTCCGGTCTCGCCGATACTGGTACGTACCTTTAGATTATTCAGCCAATGAACACTTTTCAAAAAGCTTTCCTCCGAGGCTCTCCACGCAAAGGCGAAAGAGGGGAAGAACGCATATTTATTATTCTTACCAAACTTAGAAGAACCATCATAACGGCCTGTTAAAGTAGCCGAGTAACGATCCTTAAATGTATAAGCGAAACGTAAGAAATATGAGTTCATAGACCAACGTTCCCAATAAGTTTTCGGAGCATCGGGCTTCGTACCAGCATCCATATTAAAGTCTTCAAAGAAATCGCTAGTGAAGTTTTCCGTATACATCCTAGAATAGTCATACTTGCGCTCCTGCCAAGACAAACCGGCCATAGCGTTGATACGATGCTCTCCAATCGTCTTGTTATAAGTCAAGTAAGTCTCTTCCTGCCAATAAAGAGTATTTGCGTGATATCTCTCCGCACGTCCATGTTGGTCATACGCCAAATTCACCAAATCACTTGGCATATATTTGTGCAAAGTCTTAAAGTTTGCGTCAACACCGAATTGAGTCTTCAAATCCAAACCTTCGATGATATGGAATGTCAAGGCTGCATTACCGAATACTTTTGTATTATAGTTCATATTCTTATAAGTCTTCAAAATATGAACAGGGTTAGACATTGCCTCAAAGTCCATCGGCATACCTTCCGGAGTATTAGTAGAAGTATACTTTCCATTGTATTGAACCGGCATCCAAGGAACCATCTCGATCATAGTACGACGAGCGTCCTGTCCACCGCCATCCTCAGGAGTAGAGTTGCCCCAAGTGTGGTTTACAGCTAAATTGACCGCTGTAGATAACCATGTCGTAGGATTGGCGTCATAAGCGATCTTCGCATTCAAACGTTTTGAATAGGTATTCAGCATGATACCTTGGTTATCAGTATAGTTCAAGAATGCACCCATAGATGATTTCTCGCCACCTTGCTGAACATTCAATTGATGGTTATGAGAGATCGCTGTACGAGTTGCCTCATCTTGCCAATCTGTATCATAAAGAGGATTACCGTTAGAATCGAAGAAACGACGATCTGTAAACCAATCCGCACGATTAGTAGACCAGTTAAATGGATTGCCATCCTTATCAGATCCCCATCTATTCTCATTCTCAATGCCTTGCATAAAAGCATCGCACCACTCCTGCGCATTCATCGTATCCATCTTACGAGCGCGATGAGCCAAGCTTACAGAACCAGAGTAGCTAACCTTCGTTCCACCTTCTTTGTTACCACGTTTCGTAGTAACCATGATAACACCATTGGCACCACGAGCACCATAGATAGCGGTAGCGGAAGCATCTTTCAATACCTCCATAGACTCGATGTCATTCGGGTTCATCAAATAGAAGTTCTCCATTACTACGCCGTCCACAACATACAACGGATCAGAAGAAGCATTAATTGTCGCTTGACCACGGATAACAACACGGCTACCATAAGCACCCGGCTGGCTAGAGTTAGAGAAGATATTTACACCGGCAGCCTTACCACGCAAGTTATCCAATGCACTAAAGTTTTGAGCTTTTAACATCTCTTCTCCTTTAGCTGTAGAAATAGAACCTGTTACATCCGATTTACGCATCGTACCGTAACCTACTACTACTACCTCATCCAAAGTCTGTGTATCTTCTTTCAATGTAACATTGATTGCAGATTGGTTGCCTACAGGGATCTCTTGAGATAAATAACCAATATAGGAAATCACCAAAACTCCGTCGGCGGGCACACCCTCGATCGTATAATTTCCATCAAAATCAGTGATCGTACCGTTTGTAGTGCCTTTCACCACCACGTTAGCGCCAATAACAGGCTCACCTGTACCGTCAACAACCACACCTGTCACTTTCTTACCCTGCTGCACTGCCATCACTTCATCAACCGTGCCTGCGGGAGCGGGAGCGGCCATAGCGGCGTTTACAGAGAAGGCGGAAAGCAGCAAACAGAACGCTGAGGCTTTAGCTATCCCTTGAATGGATAATAGCTTAGATTCATTCTTTGTCATTTTGCTCTTGTTTTAAATTAAGTTTAGATTGATTACATTGTCTATGTAATTTTTATCGTTATAGATGGACATAGTTCGTACGGAACTAGCATGTGATATTTAATCTTTTTCGATAGTGATAAAAGTGCGATGAACAGGGTATGATCTGGCTCATTGGATTTCTTTTTTCTAATTCTTTTTGTTAGATTTGCACCTATATTCGTATAATGCCAGAAATTCATAAGAAAGAAAGGGATATTTCTAAATAAATGACACGAGGATCACTTTCTATTCATGTTAATTAAATGGATATTTGTAGTCTAACTATGAATATAAAACACAAAAACGGATAAATTATATTATTAATTAAATAGCTATATCATGAAGAAAAAAAGCGTTTGGGCTTTGGCTTTAGCGGCGATGCTGATGTGGGTGGGGAAACCTGCCGTGGCGGCTGTGAATGAGGCTTTTGACCCCGTAGAGTATGTAAACCCGCTAATGGGTACGCAATCTTCTTTTGAGTTGTCTACAGGAAATACCTATCCGGCGATCGCTCGTCCGTGGGGTATGAATTTCTGGACTCCTCAGACTGGTAAGATGGGAGATGGATGGCAGTATGTATATACGGCTAACAAGATCCGTGGTTTTAAACAGACCCACCAGCCAAGTCCGTGGATCAATGATTACGGACAATTTGCGATCATGCCGGTGGTTGGTAAACCGGAGTTCGACCAAGATAAACGTGCGAGCTGGTTCTCTCACAAAGGGGAGATCGCCAAGGCTTATTATTATAAGGTATATTTGGCGGAGCATGATGTGGTGACGGAATTAACGCCGACAGATCGTGCGGCTATGTTCCGTTTCACTTTCCCTGAAAACGAGCATTCTTATATCGTGGTGGATGCCTTGGATAAGGGTTCTTATATCAAGGTAATTCCGGAGGAGAATAAGATCATCGGTTATTCAACGAAGAATAGCGGCGGGGTTCCCGATAATTTCAAGAATTACTTTGTGATCGAGTTTGATAAACCTTTCACATACGAGGCTACATTTGCCGACGCTTCCTTGAAAGAGGGAACGAAGGAACAAACGAGTGACCATGTAGGAGCCGTTATCGGTTTCAAGACGAAGAAAGGTGAGATTGTCCACGCTAAGGTGGCTTCCTCATTTATTAGCTTCGATCAGGCCGCTATCAATATGAAGGAATTAGGTAACGATAACTTTGATACTTTGGTTCAGAAAGGTAAGGATGTTTGGAATGAGCATCTGAGCAAGATCGAGGTTGAAGGTGGAGATTTGGATCAATACCGTACTTTCTATTCTTGCTTCTATCGTTCATTGTTGTTCCCTCGTAAGTTCTATGAGATCAACGCTCAAGGCGAGGTGGTTCATTACAGCCCGTATAATGGTGAGGTATTACCCGGTTATATGTTTACCGATACCGGTTTCTGGGATACGTTCCGTAGTTTGTTCCCGTTCTTGAACT
>OHQL01000892.1_pt1 | contig 12310 bp, 9 predicted proteins | sample 1578151 | NCBI WGS metagenome assembly OHQL01 (sample SAMEA3879519, study PRJEB24766) | human gut metagenome | biome: human-associated habitat; feature: feces | place: USA | collected 1985/1987 | reverse complement strand
CCCGGATGCTTGTTGCGGAGGTTTCTTCTTTGTCTATATTCTGGCCCCTATCTTGGGAGGGGCGGTAGCGGCTTATGCGCTAACCTATGTGATAGAGCCGCTGATCAAGCAGGGAGACGGTTCGTGTGAGTGCGAGAAATAGTAATCATTATAATAAACGAAACGGATATGAAACAAACGAGATTGATCTTAGTGGGAGGTTTTTTGGGAGCGGGAAAAACAACACTGTTATGGGAAACTGCCGTGCGATTGATGAATAAAGGGCTGCGTGTAGGTTTGATTACGAACGACCAAGCTCCGGAACTTGTGGACAGCGAGTTGCTGAAGTTGTCGGATCTGCGGGTTGCCGAGGTAAGTGGCAGTTGTTTCTGCTGTAATTTTAACGGATTCACGGATGCGATCAAGGAGATTCGTGCCGAAGCCTCGGCCGACGTGATTATCGCTGAGCCGGTGGGTAGTTGCACGGATTTGTCGGCTACGATCATGCAACCTTTGAAGCAATATTGGAATACGGAGTTGAAGATTTCCCCGCTGACGGTCTTGGCGGACCCGAATCGCTTGGTCTCTATCTTGAATGGGGGGAATGGGGGGTTGCATCCGGATGCCGCTTATATTTATAAGAAACAATTGGAGGAAAGCGATATCATCTTGCTGAGTAAGTCGGATGTGTTGAAACGGGAAGAGACCGCGGTCTTGAGACAACGTTTATCGGACGCGTTTCCGGGTGCGACGGTTTTATCGGCGAGTGCCCAGACCGGTGAGGGCATGGACGAATGGATCGAGGCCGTGATGAGCCGCCAAGATGCGGGCAAGCGCTTATTGGAGATAGATTATGATACCTACGCCCACGGCGAGGCTGTGTTGGGCTGGTTGAACGGGACGCTTCAGTTGCATGGCGTGAGTGATGATTGGGATGATTTCCTGAAAACGCTGATGAAGGGTTTTGCCGTTAAGTTCGATGAGGCGGGTTGCGCCGTAGGACATGTGAAAGTGATCGCGGAGAATGGTAAGCGTTTCGCCGTGGGCAACCTGACCGGGAAACAGGATACCTTATCGTTGAGAGGCTCTGCCGGAGCGGGGGAAGATCTGAAGTTGATCATTAATGCCCGGGTTGAGACTACACCTGAGTTATTGGATCAGATGGTCCGGGAGGTGTTGATCGGTATGATAGACGGTAAGTATGAGGAAGAGGTCGTGGCTTGGCGTTTCTTGCAGCCCGGTCGTCCCAACCCGACCCATCGTTATGAGCGAGTTCCGTCGTATCCGCGATCAGATCAATGATGATTTCTTCAAGTTGTATACATCTATGGAGGAACGAAAATAGAATGGAAGGTTTATTCTGACAAGTGTTTATTGGAAATAGGGGTGAGTGTTAATTGTCTGTTTAATATATATTATAAATGAAAGCGATAGAAAAGATTAAGGCTGGAAATATTGATTTATCGGAAGATGAGATCATAGAGTTGTTACGTATAAATAATTTTAGTAGCGAATATTATGATTTGCTAGCGGCCTCGAACGCCTTATCTCGGCGGAAGTTCGGGAACCGGGGATATGTGTTTACGCAAATAGGGATTAATGCGGAGCCTTGTCCGATTAATTGTAACTTTTGCTCTATGGCCGCTACCCATTATTCATTGAACGATAAATGGAAGAAATCGGTGGAGGATATATGTCAGGAAGTGCAATTTCTGCAAAAGTCTTATTTTGATGACTTTTTCATGATGACAACAGCCAACTATCCGATAGAGGAATTTATCTCTGTGGGGCGGTCTGTGAGGGGACTATTAAGAAAGGATCAAAAAATGGTGGCTAATATCGGTGATTTTGGTTTGGATACTGCCTTGAAATTGAAAGAGGTCGGTTTCACTGGTGTCTATCATATCAACCGTTTGCGAGAGGGTGAGGATACGATGGCGAAAACGGAAGACCGGGAGGCGACTATGCGAGCGATTAAAGAGGCTGGCCTGGAGCTTTATTATTGTATAGAACCCATAGGCCCGGAACATTCTTATGAGGAGCTGGCAGTAGAGATCCTAAGAGCCAAGGATTTGAAAATAGATGTAATGGCCGCTATGCGTCGGATTCCGGTGAAAGGAACTCCTCTTTATGAGAAAGGGCAAATTTCAGACTTGGAGCTGACGAAAATTGTCGCTGTATCTAATCTGGCAGTCAACCCATCTCGATCGATGAATGTACATGAACCCATCAAGTTAGCTATACTGGCAGGCGTGAACCAATTGTATGCTGAAGTCGGGGCAAATCCTCGTGACACAGAAAGCCATACGGAACAAAATCGGGGATTTAATCCGGAGGGAGCATGGAGTTTATTGAGGGAGTTTGGATACGTCTCATCTGCTTATTGACTCCCGGAGAAGCGTAAATAAGTTGCAGGCATCCTATTTTTGTCTTTTGTTAGGGTTTCCTTCCAAATATTTGTATATATTTGTGGCTATACAGTATAAAAATGGGAGGTGTAAAACCATGGACGATACAAAGGACACAAAAGATATAAAAGAAACGGGCGAGGCTGCGTCCGTTCTCTCTGCGGACGAACAGATGATACAAGATGGGTTCAATGCGTTGTTGAACGATTATTTGAAGTCAAACCACCGCCGTAAGGTCGAACGAATCACGAAAGCTTTTAATTTCGCTAATCAAGCGCACGCCGGAGTGAAACGGCGTTCCGGCGAACCTTATATAATGCATCCTATCGCCGTGGCTCGTATCGTATGCCGGGAGATGGGTTTGGGCTCTACCTCTATTTGCTCTGCGTTATTGCATGATGTCGTGGAAGATACCGAGTATACGGTGGAGGATATCCGGGATATGTTCGGAGACAAGATCGCCCAGATCGTGGATGGCTTGACGAAGATATCCGGTGGCATTTTTGGGGAACAGGCCTCGGCTCAAGCCGAGAACTTCCGTAAGTTGCTGCTGACTATGAGTGACGATATACGGGTGATTCTAATCAAGATCGCAGACCGTCTTCATAATATGAGAACCTTGGGTTCCATGCTTCCCGCCAAGCAATTTAAGATCGCGGGTGAGACTCTTTATTTGTATGCTCCTCTGGCGCATCGTCTGGGGCTCTTCTCGATCAAGACGGAACTGGAGGATTTGAGTTTTAAATATGAGCATCCGCAAGAATATGACTTTATCAGCGCTAAGTTGAAAGCGACAGAAGAGAGCCGTAATAAATTATTCGAGCGTTTCGCTGCCCCTGTGGACGAGAAGCTGAAATCGATGGGACTTCAGTATGAGATGCGTGCCCGTGTGAAATCGGTCTATTCCATTTGGAATAAGATGGAAAGCAAGGGTGTCGCTTTCGAGGATATTTATGATATTTATGCGGTCCGCATTATTTTTGACCCGCTTCCCGGTGTGGACGAGAAAAACCAATGTTGGGATATCTACTCGGCTATTACGGATATTTACCGGATTCGTCCCGACCGTATCCGTGATTGGGTGAGCCGTCCGAAAGCGAACGGTTATCAAGCGCTTCATCTGACCGTTATGGGACCGGATGGACAATGGGTAGAGATCCAGATCCGTAGCCGCCGTATGGATGATATCGCAGAGAAAGGCTTCGCTGCCCATTGGAAATACAAGGAATCCAACGTGGAGGAGGATACGGAATTGGATAAATGGATACAAACCATTACCGAGATATTGGAGAGTCCGGACCCGAATGCGCTGGATTTCTTGGATACGATCAAACTGAACTTATTTACTTCCGAGATATTTGTTTTCACTCCGAAAGGAGATATAAAGACATTGCCCCAAGGGGCTACCGCCTTGGATTTCGCTTATGCGCTTCACTCCGATATCGGTAATAAATGTATTGGCGCTAAGGTAAACCATCGTTTGGTGCCATTGAGTCATCCGCTGTCCAGTGGAGATCAGGTGGAGGTCTTGACTTCCCGTTCTCAGGAGCCGCAACCGGAGTGGTTGAACTTCGTGACTACCGCTAAGGCTCGTGCGAAGATCGATGCCGTATTAAAGCGTGTCCGTAAAGAGGTCGCTAAGTATGGGGAGATAAAAGTTCTTGATGCCTTCAAGCGTTCGGAGCTTGAGGCGAGTACATCCAATCTGGATAAATTAGGCATGTACTTTGGATTCTCGAAACGCGAGGAATTCTTTTATGCGGTAGAGAAGGGGGATGTGGTTTTGCCCGAGAATTTAAAGAAGCTGTTGAAGGAGAAGACGGATAATGTCTTGTTTAAGTATGTGAAACAGGCGTTGGGTGTCGCTTCCAAGAAGGTGAAACAACCCAAAGAGGAGGAAGCCAAGAAAGAGAAGCCTAAATATGATAAGAAAAAGCCTTATTTATTGAAAGAGGAGGCTTTTGAGCGTAATTATGTAATTGCGGAATGTTGTAAGCCGATTCCGGGAGATGACTCTTTAGGTTTTATCAATGATGATGGAAATGTAGTAGTTCATAAACGCTCCTGCCCGATCGCCATGCGCTTGAAAAGTAGCTTTGGCGAACGTATCTTGAATACGGTTTGGAGCAGCCATATGAACGCTTCTTTTGAGGCCACGCTAGAGGTGAAAGGTATAGACTCGATAGGCGTACTGAATACGATCACGAAAACGATTTCCGAGGATTTCAACGTGAACATCATGCGCTTGCTGATCGAGGCGAAAGACGGCGTGTTCGAAGGTAAGATAAAGATGAAAGTTCATGACGTAGAAGATATCCAGAAAATGTGCGTGACTTTGTCGAAGATACAGAATATTAAATCTGTCGGACGTGTAGCGGATTAAGTGTAGCGAAGTGCTTCGCTACACTTTTGTTTTATAAAAGCTTTATCGGCCGACAATCAAATAAGTTATATAAGCTATATAACAAGCGATCAATAGGATTCCCTCCGGCCTAGTGATGGTCCGTTTCTTGAAGAAAAGGCCAAAAATATAAAGCAATACGCATGAACCGATCATGACGCCCAAATCCAGATTGGTAATGCCTTGTATGTTCATCGGCGTGATTGTCGCGCTACAACCTAATACGAAGAATATATTGAAGAGGTTGGAACCGATAACGTTTCCGATCGCCATCTCCGGGTTCTTCTTTAAGGCGGCCACGACGGAAGTCGCTAACTCAGGAAGAGAGGTTCCTCCGGCCACTAAAGTCAAACCGATAATAGATTCGCTGACACCCAGTCCACGGGCGATACCAGAAGCTCCATCCACGAAAAATTGTCCTCCGTAAATCAAACCAGCCAATCCACCAATGATGAATAAACTCGCTTTCCAAATGGGCATTATTTTAATCGTGCTCTCTCCATTTTCCTCTCCATTATGTGCGATCGCGAATGTATAGCCAAGGAAAATGGCGAAGAAGCATAATAGTAACATTCCATCGCTACTACTGATACTATTTTGCGACGCGCCGTTGATCAAAACGTCATTTGCGCAAATAAATAATACGATTGAGGCAAGCACGCAAAGAGGGATCTCTTTGCTCAACGTACCTTTCGTGACGCTGATCGGTACGATAGCGGCCGTACAGCCGACAATCATCAAGGCGTTAAATATATTGCTTCCTACTACATTACCAATAGCGATATCTGAGCTTCCTTTCAAGGCAGATACGACACTGACCGTTAATTCCGGTGCGGAAGTCCCAAACGCCACAATAGTTAGCCCGATTACTAAGCTGGAAATATTGAAGCGTTTGGCTACCGAGGCGGCACCATCCGTCAAGGCGTTAGCCCCAACTAAAATTAGTAGTAAACCGCCAATTAGTAATACGATATCCATTAGTCTTTAGAATGGCAAATCATCGATAGGATTGGCCGGTCCGAAATCAGGAGCGGATGAGGCTGGAGCCGTAGGAGCGGAAGCCGGAGCGAAATTATCCGGAGTTACTCCCATCGGAGCGGCTTGAGAAGCTGCCGCCATCGGACGGTCTACTTTCCATGCGTTGATACTGGTGAACCAGCGGCCTTGGTACTCACGGCTGTCAATGTCGAAAGAGACTGTCAATTCCTCGCCCGGCTGAATGGCCGCTTGAGCGATCTTATCCGCTCCGAATATCTGGAAGCATACTTTCTTGGGATATTGATCGTGTGTCTCTAATACGTACTCTTGTTTTTTCCATTCGTTTCCGGCTTTGCTGACACCGCCTACTTCCGGTAGGACTTGAATAATTTTTCCTGTAATTTCCATGTCTTGTATTTTATTTGCTTATGTTTTATTTAATTGGGGACGAAGGTACGGTTTTGTTCTGGTTTTATCAACAGAATAATCACACTTTCGGGGCAAAAGCATCGAATGCGTCTTTCATAGCTAACAGCTCTTCTTTGATTTGTTTCAGGCGGTTTACGATCTCTTCTTGCCGGATCGTCGTCTCTTTATTGTCCTTCAGTTTTTGCCGTGCGCCGGCCAAGGTCATCCCTCTCTCTTTAACCAGGTGGTAGATGAGGCGTACCGCGTCGATATCCTCCTGCTTATAAAAACGGGTACCTTTGCTCGTCTTCCTTGGATTGATGATATCGAACTCCTTCTCCCAAAAGCGAAGGGTGGACTCGTTCACGTCGAACATCTGCGCCACCTCGCTGATGGAAAAATAGAGTTTGAGATCTTTATTCTTTTTTAGACTCATACTGCTAATGAAGTTTAATCCATAACCTGACCATGATTCTCGGCGATCTGGATCATACGGTCGTATTCCTCAGGTGAGAGATCCATGTAATAGTATTTAGATGGGTTATCATACTTCCCTCGTACGATTACCTCATAATGCAAGTGAGGGCCGGTAGATTTCCCCGTATTTCCAACCTCGCCAATCACCTCTCCACGAGTAACCTTTTGTCCGACACGTTTCTTGAACTTACTCATATGACCGTATAAAGTCTGATAGCCGTAGCCATGATCGATAATCAAACAATTTCCGTATCCCTGTTTCCAAGCGGCGAAAGTGACAACGCCATTACCTGTCGCATAGATCTCCGTTCCCACTTTAGCCGAGAAATCCATTCCGGAATGGAAACGAGGTGTACGGTAAATCGGGTCGATACGTACGCCATAGCCGGAAGCGGTACGACGCAGATCCTTATTGGAAATCGGCTGGATCGCCGGGATACATTTACTTCTCTCTTCTTGGTTCTTTCCTAGGGAGATCAGTTCTTCCAAGGAATTGGATTGGATATATAATTGCTTACGTAGCATATCCATCTTTTGGGTCGTGGAGACCACAAGCTCCGGATTGGACAGACTCATCAAATGCTCGTAACGGTTTGTCCCTCCAAACCCGGCTTTCCGAACGGACTCGGGGATGGACTCGGCTTGGAAGATCGCCCGGTACAGATTCTCGTCACGCTGTTGGATATCATCCAATACGTCTAACGCGTTATTTAAGCGAAGGGAAAGTACCTCGTATTGAGTTTGCAATAGGCGGTTCTCCTTACGTAACTGAGATTCCATCGGAGAGTCCACCAAATGCATCATGACGAAAAAAGTGGCTACGCCGAACGCTATTCCGGTGCTTAAATGGCGGAGAACGGTGAACAGCCGGTCTTTGCTAGATGGGTATACACGCTCATAATTGAGTGTGTTCGGATTGTATAAATAGTATGTTTTGCGACTTTTAAAGAGTTTCATCTACATTTTTTGTTATCTGAATGCACGCAAAAATAATAATTTGCAGTACTTTTGCAAATTGTTTTTCAGAATATTAACGAGAACTATATAAATAGATTATGTTGACAGCAAAAGAAATCCGTGAATCCTTCAAGCAATTCTTCGCTTCTAAGGAACACCAGATCGTGCCTTCCGCTCCAATGGTGGTGAAGGGTGACCCCACGTTGATGTTTACGAACGCGGGAATGAATCAGTTTAAAGATATTATCTTGGGCAACGTGCCCCGTAAGTATCCTCGTGTCGCGGACTCTCAGAAATGTCTTCGTGTTAGCGGTAAGCATAACGATTTAGAGGAGGTAGGGCATGATACCTATCACCATACGATGTTTGAGATGCTCGGAAACTGGTCGTTCGGAGATTATTTTAAGAAAGAGGCGATCAACTGGGCTTGGGAATACTTGGTAGAGGTATTGAAGCTGAATCCGGAGCGTTTATATGCCACCGTATTCGAGGGAAGCCCTGCCGAAGGCTTAGATCGTGATAACGAAGCTGCTGGTTATTGGGAGCAATATTTACCGAAAGATCATATTCTGAACGGTAACAAACATGATAACTTCTGGGAAATGGGGGACACGGGTCCTTGCGGTCCCTGTTCCGAGATCCATATCGACCTTCGTTCGGACGAGGAGCGTGCGGCGGTCAGCGGCGCCGATATGGTAAATAAGGATCATCCGCAGGTAATCGAGATCTGGAACCTTGTGTTCATGCAATTCAACCGCAAGGCCGACGGCTCTTTGGAACCGCTGCCGGCTAAGGTGATCGATACCGGTATGGGATTCGAGCGTCTGTGTATGGCATTGCAGGGTAAGACCTCAAATTATGATACGGACGTATTCCAACCGATTATCAAGGTAATCGCAGGAATGGCGGGTACGACTTACGGTACGGATAAACAGCAAGATATCGCTATGCGTGTGATCGCCGATCACATCCGTACGATCGCTTTCGCTATCACGGACGGACAGTTGCCTTCCAACGCTAAGGCCGGTTATGTAATCCGTCGTATCTTGCGGCGTGCCGTTCGTTACGGTTATACATTCTTGGATCGCAAGGAAGCGTTTATGTATAAGCTTTTGCCTGTATTGATCGAGACGATGGGCGACGCTTATCCGGAATTGATCGCTCAGAAAACCTTGATTGAGAAGGTTATCAAGGAGGAGGAAGAATCTTTCCTTCGTACCTTGGAAACCGGTATCCGTTTGCTGGATAAGAAAATGGAGGAGACGAAGGCTGCGGGCAAGACGGTCTTGAATGGCGTAGATGCCTTTACATTATATGATACCTACGGATTCCCGTTGGACTTGACGGAATTGATTCTTCGTGAGAACGGCATGGAAGCCGATATCGAGGAGTTCAATAAGGCTATGCAGAAGCAGAAAGAGCGTGCCCGTAACGCCGCCGCTATCGAGACAGGCGACTGGATCACGCTGAAAGAGGGTGAATGTAAGTTCGTGGGTTATGATTTGTTCGAATGCGAGGCAGAGATCTTGCGTTATCGCCAGATCAAACAAAAGAATAAAGTATTATATCAGATCGTTCTGGATCAAACCCCGTTCTATGCGGAAATGGGTGGACAGGTCGGTGATACGGGTTGGTTGATCGCCGACGACGAGAAGATCGACGTGATCGATACGAAACGTGAGAATAATTTGCCGGTTCATTTGGTAGCGAAACTACCGAAGGACGTAACGGCTACATTTACCGCAAAGATCAACGTGAAAAAGCGTATCCAGTGTGAGTGTAACCACTCTGCCACGCACCTTTTGCATGAGGCGTTGCGTGAGGTATTAGGTACGCACGTAGAGCAGAAAGGTTCGTATGTTTCGCCTGATTCTTTACGTTTCGACTTCTCTCATTTCCAGAAAGTGACGGACGAGGAAATCCGTAAGGTGGAAATATTGGTTGGAGAGAAGATCCGTGCGAACTTCCCGTTGGAAGAGCATCGCAATATGCCGATCGCCGAAGCAAAGGCGCTAGGGGCTATGGCTTTGTTCGGTGAGAAATATGGCGATGAGGTACGTGTCGTGAAATACGGAAGTTCCGTGGAGCTATGTGGTGGTACGCATATCCCGGCAACCGGTATGATCGGTTCTTTGCACGTGATAGGAGAGAGCTCTATCGCCGCAGGTGTCCGTCGTATAGAGGCGGTTACAGCCGAGGGCGCCGAGCAATTCGTATATGCCCAGCAAGATCTGATCCGTGAGTTGCGTGCGTTGATGAACCATATGCCGAATTTGGCGCAAGCGATGAAAAAGTCTATCGAGGAGAACGCGGAGATGAAGAAACAGATCGAGGATTATATCCGAGAGAAGTCTATGCGATTGAAAGAGGAGATCGTGGCGAAAGCTTCGGAGAGCAACGGTATCAAAGTTATGCAATTTGTAGGTAAGGCAAATGCGGACGCTATGAAGAACGTGGCTTTCCAGATCAAGGCGGAGACAACCGATAGCTTTGTCTTTGTTGCCGGTATCATTGACGATAACAAATGCACGCTCATGCTTATGTTAAGCGATGATTTGGTGAAAGAGGGCTTGCATGCCGGTAAGATCGTAAAAGAGGCCGCTAAGCATATCCAAGGCGGTGGTGGTGGACAACCCCATTTCGCTACGGCCGGCGGTAAGAACATGGAGGGCCTTTCTATTGCGGTTGGCGCTGTGAAAGAGGCTGTTGGAGTACAATAAAATCGGTTCGGAAGAAATTGACTTTTCTTTCGGACGCAATGATAGATTCCTTCGGATCGAATAAGAATTCCATCCGAAGGAATTTTTTTATGTCGTTTTGATAATCGGAATACATGTTTTACCTTTGTGGTCTAAGGTTTTAAATAAAAAAGATATGTCAGAGCAAAAAGTGGTTATTTGCAAGGACCTGAAATCGGAACTGCAAGATTTTCTCTCCTCTCTAAAATACGATAAGTTGTTTATCCTTATGGATACGAATACCAAAGAGAAATGTTTTCCCTTGGTAGAGGATATACCGGCCTTTCAAAAGGCGCCGATTCTCGTGATGGAAGCGGGTGATATGAATAAGGGTTTTGTCTCTTTAGCCCAGATATGGACAGCTTTGTCGAATGAGGGGGCTTCCCGTAACTCCTTGCTGGTGAATTTGGGTGGCGGTATGATTACGGATATGGGTGGTTTTGCCGGCGCTACTTTCAAGCGGGGCATCCGTACGATCAATATCCCTACGACCTTGATGGCGTCCGTCGATGCTGCGGTTGGCGGTAAGACGGGTATCAACTTCAATGGGTTGAAGAACGAGGTCGGTTCTTTTTATCCCCCCTTGTGTGTATTCATCGATTGCGATTTCTTGCGCACGTTGGATCGCGATAATATCCTTTCCGGTTATGCGGAGATGATCAAGCACGGGTTGATTAGTTCGATGGAGAATTATGCGTCTGTCATGCTTTTTGATATCGACACCATGAATTATTCGTATTTGAATAGTTTGGTAGGCCAGTCGGTCGCCGTGAAAGAGCGGATCGTAGAGGAAGATCCCAAGGAACAAGGTATTCGTAAGGCATTGAATTTCGGTCATACGATCGGCCACGCTTTCGAGAGCTTGTCTTTCCTGAAAATGCGTCCGATCTTGCATGGTCATGCGGTAGCGGCGGGTATCGTGAGCGAGCTTTACCTCTCGCATAAGCTGTGTGGCTTCCCGATGGAGAAATTGAGTCAAGTCGTTTATTATATAAAAGAGTATTATCCGGTGCTCTTCTTTGACTGCACGGACTACGATACCTTATATGAGTTAATGACACATGATAAAAAGAATGAGGGCGGTATCATCAACTTCACTTTACTGAAAAATGTAGGAGATGTCCGTATCAACCAATCGGTCACCAAGGAAAAAATCTTGGAGTCTCTTGATTTTTATCGTGAAAGTTTTGGCATTTAACGGAAAAAAACTACCTTTGCACCCGTAAAATAAAAGCGGGATGTAGCTCAGCCCGGTTAGAGTACGCGTCTGGGGGGCGTGTGGTCGCTGGTTCGAATCCAGTCATCCCGACTAAAGCTGAGATAAAAGGAGTTAAGTCTATGGCTTAACTCCTTTTTTTGCTCTCTATCACTTTCCTAAAACAATGAGGCAGTAGAAATTCCGACTCATCCGATATTCATGGGGGATAGCCTTAAATCATGACAACAGATTAAAATTGATATATTTCCGTTTGAATTTAGTGCGGTCATTCCAGCCTATTTTAGCCATTATATCTGTTAATGGTTGCTTAGTGCCGACTTATCGGTGCATGCTCTGTGAGTTCAAAGTCTTTTGGGGCACGATTGTTTATCGGAGTAGGGAGGCCTAGCTGTTTGATAGAGTGCCATTGGCTGCTGAAGTGAATAACTAACGGCTTGTCGAATGAATAACTAGCGGCTATATATAGCCGCTAACTAACGGCTCGGGAAGTGAATAACTGATCACTTGGAAAGCCTTCTACGGCCTGCGAAATCAAGTATGCGCTAACCTAGAGGAGGATTTTTGGAAATTATATTATATATGTACACGTACATTAAAGAATATGATATATGTGAATAGGTTTTAGTAATACATACCAATAATATCAAGGACTGATTTATCTAATAAAACGGCTAGTATAAACGATCGTTTTAATCAGTCATTTGCAAAGGTACGCGTTTCTTTGACTTCTGCAACCCTTCCGAGC
>OHQL01000859.1_pt1 | contig 12669 bp, 13 predicted proteins | sample 1578151 | NCBI WGS metagenome assembly OHQL01 (sample SAMEA3879519, study PRJEB24766) | human gut metagenome | biome: human-associated habitat; feature: feces | place: USA | collected 1985/1987 | reverse complement strand
TGGACATTGAGCAGAAAATGGCCGAGGGCAAAGGCCGGGGCTATGAACGCTGGGCGAAGATACACAATCTGAAGCAGGCCGCCAAAACGCTGTCCGTCTACCAGCAATACGGCTTTACTTCCCCGGAGCAGCTTGACGCAGCCATTACCGCCGCCTATGCGGATCTCCAGGACAGCACCGCCGGACTGAAAACTGTTGAAGCGGCGTTGCAGGGCAAAAAGGAATTGCAGGGCTATGTGCTGCAATTCGCCAAGACCAAAGATGTGCGGGACGGACTGAAAGCGCAGAAATCGGACAAAGCAAAAGCCGCCTACCGCCAGAAGCACGAAAGCGACTTTATCATAGCGGACGCAGCCGCCCGGTATTTCCGGGAGCATGGCATAAAGAAGCTGCCAACCTACAAAGCCCTGCAAGCCGAGATTGAGCAGCTTACCGCCCAGAAGAACGCCCGGTACAACGATTACCGGGAGAAAAAGGAGCGTGTGCGGGAGTTGCAGACGGTCAAGGGCAATATCGACCAGATACTACGGGGCGCACCGAGCCAGCAGAAAAGGCACGAACATGACCGTTAAACACCGCCCCGAAATGATACCGAAACCATACAGAAACAAGGGTATGCCCTGCACCCTATCCGCAATACCACCCGACTTTGAAACGAGGCTTACAGGGCAGAAAATCCCCGAAAATGACACCGAGAAGATACAGATTTACCGCCGATACCGCCACACCCGGCGAAACGGCAGAAAGGAGCGTCACCCATGCCACGAATGAGCAAGAAGCGGCGGCTTGAATGGTCTTTCTTCCTCAACCACCGCAACCGTATCACCTACAACGACCTATGCCGGGGCTGTACCCACGACTGCAAGCAGAGTTTCCGGGCTATCGTGGTACTCTGCCCCCGGTATTACTCCAAACGCTGGAAAAAGGAGGACACCGCCAATGGCAGATAACCGCAAATATTACTACCTCAAGCTGAAAGAGAACTATTTTGACGAGGACGCTATCGTGCTGCTGGAAAGTATGCAGGACGGTATCTTGTACTCCAATATCCTCTTGAAGCTGTACTTAAAATCGCTGAAAAACGGCGGGAAGTTGCAGCTTGACGAGAATATCCCCTATACGGCGCAGATGATTGCCACCATCACCCGGCAGCAAGTCGGCACAGTAGAACGGGCTTTACAGATTTTCCTAAAGTTGGGGCTTGTCGAGCCGCTGCAAAACGGCGCACTCTACATGAGCAACATTGAACTGCTGATCGGGCAGTCCTCAACCGAGGGGGAGCGCAAGCGCAGGGCGCGTCTGGAACTGCAAAAAGCCCTGCCAAAGCATGGTGCGGACAAATGTCCACCATATCAAGCGGACATTTGTCCACCAGAGATAGAGATAGAGAAAGAGATAGATATAGAGTTAGAGAAAGAGAGAGAGGGAGATACGGGACACCCCGCCCCCGCCGCTTACGGCAGATACAACAATGTGTTTCTGTCAGATACGGAATTATCCGAACTGCAAGAGGAACTGCCCGGCAAATGGGAGTTTTATATTGACCGTCTTTCCGGCTATATCGCGTCTACCGGGAAGAAATACCGCAACCACGCCGCCACTATCCGCAGATGGGCGGCAGACGATACCGCAAAGGCTGCCCCGAAAAAGGGCATACCCGAATACACCTGCAAGGAGGGCGAGAGCTTATGAGTAATCTGTTTACAGAACGAGTTTTGAATATGGCGGCTGTTACCCCACAGCCGGAGGACTACACGGGCGAGGACGGACTGCTTTACTGCGGCAAGTGTCACACTCCGAAAGAAGCCTACTTCCCGGAAAAGCAAGCCGCCCTGTTTGGGCGTGACCGCCACCCGGCAGAATGTGACTGCCAGAAAGCCCAGCGTTTGGAGCGTGAAGCCGCCGAACAGCGCAGAAAGCACCTTGACACCGTGGAGGACTTGAAACGCCGGGGATTTACCAATCCTACCATGCAGGAATGGACTTTCGCCAACGACAACGGGAAATGCCCGCAAATGGAGATTGCACACTTCTATGTGGAGCATTGGGAAATCATGCGCGAGGAAAATATCGGCTATCTACTATGGGGCAAGGTCGGCACAGGAAAAAGCTATTTTGCCGGGTGTATCGCTAATGCCCTCATGGAGCAGGAAGTCGCTGTCCGCATGACGAACTTCTCTGCGATTTTGAATGACCTGACCGCCAGCTTTGAGGGGCGCAACGAGTATATCGAGCGTCTTTGCCGTTTTCCTCTGCTTATCATTGATGATTTTGGAATGGAGCGCGGCACAGAGTACGGTTTAGAACAGGTCTACAATGTGATTGACAGCCGCTACCGCAGCCGCAAGCCCTTAATCGTTACCACCAATCTGACATTGGACAGCCTGCAAAATCCGCTGGACACCGCCCATGCCCGGATTTATGACCGCCTTTTGGAAATGTGCGCCCCTATCCTCTTTACGGGAGAGAACTTCCGCCGTGAAACGGCGCAAGCCAAGCTGAACAGACTAAAAGAATTGATGAAATGAAAGGAGTTGCCTATGGCAGAGAACAAGCAGAACACCACCCCGGAACGCCGCCCGGACTGCGTGACAGAGATCCGCATGGGCAACACCGTCCTTGTCGTTTCCGGCTTTTTCAAAAAAGATACCACCGACACAGCAGCCGATAAGATGATGAAAGTGCTGGAGGCGGAAGCCGCCGCAGGACACAAAGCCCAGCTTTCGCCCTAACGCTACAAGCCGCACAGAAAAATCGTCATTTTACCGGGCGGTAAAGAAGCAGAAGCCGCTATACAGACAGCCACCCCATGTGGTATAATCGAAATACGGAATAGTGGGGCTGGCTGTCGGAAACGGAGGATTTTATGTTAAGACAGACCACCCAGAAAATCACTGCCCTTTATCCAAGACTATCCCATGAGGACGAGCTGCAAGGCGAAAGCAATTCCATTTCCAACCAGAAGCGTATTCTTGAAACCTACGCAAAGCAGAACGGTTTTTCCAATCTGCGCTGGTACACGGACGATGGTTATTCTGGTGCGAACTTCCAAAGACCGGGCTTTCAATCCATGCTTGCGGATATTGAAGCCGGGAAAGTGGCTACTGTTATCGTAAAGGATATGTCACGGTTAGGGCGAAACTACCTGCAGGTGGGAATGTATACCGAGATGATTTTCCCACAAAAAGGCGTCCGCTTTATCGCCATAAACGATGGAGTGGACAGCGCACAGGGCGACAATGATTTTGCCCCTTTGCGGAACATTTTCAACGAATGGCTGGTGAGAGATACGAGCAAGAAAATCAAAGCCGTAAAACGGTCAAAAGGCATGAGCGGCAAGCCTGTTACGAGCAAACCCGTGTACGGCTACCTCATGGACGAGGACGAAAATTTCATCATTGACGAGGAAGCCGCACCCGTAGTCAAGCAGATATACCGTCTGTGCCTTGCCGGGAACGGTCCGACCAAGATAGCCCGTATGCTGACCGAGCAGGAAATCCCAACGCCGGGAACGCTGGAATACCGCAGGACGGGCAGCACACGCCGCTATCACCCCGGCTATGAGTGCAAATGGGCGACAAATACCGTGGTGCATATCCTTGAAAACCGGGAGTACATGGGCTGTTTGGTGAACTTCAAGACGGAGAAACCGTCCTACAAGACCAAGCACAGCATAGAAAATCCCATTGAGAAACAGGCAATTTTCGAGAACCACCATGAGCCTATCATCGACACCCAGACATGGGAGCGTGTGCAGGAATTACGCAAACAGCGCAAGCGTCCGAACCGCTATGATGAAGTGGGCTTGTTCTCTGGTATGCTCTTTTGCGCGGACTGCGGCAGCGTCATGTATCAGCAGCGTTACCAGACCGATAAGCGGAAACAGGACTGCTATATCTGCGGGAACTACAAGAAGCGCACCCATGACTGCACCGCACATTTTATCCGCACCGACCTTTTGACTGCGGGCGTTCTCTCCAATCTACGGAAAGTGACGAGCTATGCGGCAAAGCATGAAGCCCGGTTTATGAAGCTGCTGATCGAGCAGAACGAGGACGGCGGCAAACGCCGGAACGCCGCCAAGAAAAAGGAACTGGAAGCTGCCGAAAAGCGTATCGGTGAACTTTCCGCTATTTTCAAGCGGCTGTATGAGGACAGCGTAAGCGGTCGCATTTCTGACGAGCGTTTCACGGAGCTTTCGGCAGACTATGAAGCCGAACAGCAGGAATTGAAAGAGCGTGTTGCCAGAATACAGGCGGAGCTTTCCAAAGCACAGGAAGCTACCGTAAACGCAGAAAAGTTTATGAACATTGTCCGCAAGCACATGAACTTTGAAGAACTGACCCACACCCTCTTGCGTGAGTTTGTAGAGAAAATCGTTGTGCATGAGTGCAGCTACGATGAAAACGGCACACGCAGACAGGACATTGATATTTATTACAGCTTTGTCGGCAAGGTAGAACTTCCCGACGAATAATGCCCGACCTATCCGACACAATGCGCAAGTGCCGGATAGGAACGGCAAAATTTTTTACACTTCTATTACTTCTTTATCACACACAAATAAAATCACAGGGAATGAAGCAGCTTATGGCAGGCGGCGGTGTAGCTCTTATTGGAACTACTCTTGTACCTTTACTTGATTCAGAGACTTTGTATTTTCAACATCTGAAGGTAATGCATATACGCCTGAGTCCGTGAATCGTGCAATCAAGAGAGTCTATGAAGACTATAATTAAGAAGGAAAAGGAAGCTGCAGAGAAGGAAGACAGAGAACCATTACTGTTGCCGCATTTTTCAGCACATAATTTAAGACATACTTTCTGTACAAGACTTTGTGAGAATGAATCTAACTTAAAGGTGATTCAGTCTGTAATGGGGCACTCGGATATTCAGACGACTATGGATATCTATCTATGCGGAATGCACTCAGGAGAAGAAGCAGGAAGTATTTGCTAACTTGAATGGGAAGATTATGGTTAAGTAGAACAAAAGGTAATGAGTTACAGTTTGGATCTGGGCGATAGCTTTTGGGACCACCGCAGGCGAGAAGAATTTCTCGCCATTTTCTATTTTGGGAAAGATAAAAAGTGAGATGACTGTTTTTTATCAAGTATTAAATGGGGAAAATTCCTAAAACTATAGTTACCCCGTAAAGTATCCGCATAATTCAAGTTTTCTTTATTATAGCACTGGCTAAAACGTGATACAACATATAAGAAGGACGGGACTCAATAAATGTCCTGTCCATATCGTTACGCTATGAATATATCAGTTATCAGGGCTCCAGCCTATCCACAAATACAGTTCATAATTACGCTTATCATCATTTCTTTTTCATCTGGTTTTGATTCTGCAATCATAATCGTCAGTGCTACAAGTGTATGATCGTCAATCAGCTTGTTTCCATCGGCAAAAATTTTATTAACATGCTTTCGAATGGTTTTTTCGTCTCTGCCATAAAGAAGTGCCATTTGGTTTGAAGACAGCCATACGGTTTCCAGTTGTGGAGATACATTTACTTTCAATGCCAATTCTCCATTTTCAAATCACAGTGCTTGCACAGTTTCAGCGTAGAGTTTTCATCCGTTATCATAAAGGAAAACATCATCTGAATGGAGAGCATCAGGGAATGGAAATCCCAGACAATGGTGGGCTTATCCAAAAGTTCTATGTGGTAGGTCGGTGCAATGCCGCCGAAACATTCCATTCCTTTTTGGTACACATTCCGTTCTGCTTCCTCCAACGCATCATAATCCTGATAATACAGAAAGCTGGTAACAAAGGTAAAAGCCCAGTCAGAGAATACCGTGGTAATCCATTCATAGCTTTCAGCATATTCCTTTTGAAAGCTCATAAGCACCGCCTGTGGTTTGTCTTGCATTGCCATAATCACGGCAAGCATTTCGAGGTTATCAGAGTTCCACACAGATTCCTGTCCCTTTTTCCGAAATGAGATTTTATCAAAAGGGAAAAAGTAGGAGAGATAATCTTCCGTAGAAAGAGTTTCCTGTCTGATCAAATGATTCTTTGGAAGATACACCGCATCATAGGTGATAAATTCCGGTGTAGATAAAATGCAGCTAGCGAGTGTTAAGGTGTGCAGGACAGGTTGTTTTTTCTGATGAAACTTGACAATATTAATTCGTGAAAATAAAATAAAGAAAAAATTCACGGAGGGTAGATTACAATGAACACTATTAAAATAGGAAAATCTGATATAAACACCCCGTTTATGGCTATGGGAACCTGGGCTATTGGCGGAGGCACAGCCTGGGGTGAGAATGATGACAAATTGTCTGTACGTACCATTGATGAAGCTATTGATTGTGGCATAACATGGTTTGATACTGCACCAGTTTATAATCTAGGTCACAGTGAAGAAGTAGTAGGCAAGGCTCTTAAGGGCAAGCGTCATAATGTCCTGATTTCAACAAAATGTGGATTGGAATGGGACTATGAAACACCTGTATTTCACAAAGTAATGGAAGGCAGGAACGTATACAGAGATTTATCTGCTAAAGGAATTAGAAAAAATCTTGAAGACAGTCTTCGTCGATTACAGACGGATTATATTGATATTTATTATACTCATTGGCAGACACCTGATTTTGCATTATATCCTCTTGAAGAAACAGTAGGTGTTCTTACGGAATTAAAAAAAGAGGGAAAAATCAGAGCAATCGGTGCATCTAATGTGACTGAGGATATTATAAAGGGATATTGCAGTCTGGGACAGCTGGATGTTATTCAGGAAAAATACAGCATCTTAGATTCACATATCCGTTCAGAATTGGCGCAGGTATGTGAGGAAAATAAAGTGTCAATACAAGCTTATTCACCACTGGAGCAAGGTCTGTTAACTGGAAAGGTCAAGGCAGATGTAAAGCTTGCAAAGGGAGACGTAAGAAACAGAAATCGCTTCTTCTCTCCGGAAAATCTTCCTAAGGTGATGAGACTTCTAGAGCACTGGAAGCCATTGTGCCTTAAGTATAATTGTACGATGAGTAACCTTGTTATTGCTTGTACAGCGAAAACCATAGATGGACTTCATGTGTTGTGTGGAGCGAGAAAACCGGAACAGATTAGAGATAATTCAGGAGCATTATTGCTTACATTAGAACAGTCTGACATTGATAGAATGCTTGAAGATGTAAAGAATGAGGGATTATCATGAAGAATTTATCGAATATTAAGGAAAAACTGTTAGTTGAGCAGGTTGAAGAAATGCTGTACAAGCTCATAAAGGAGGAGCCTTATCCTAAAGGAACTAAACTACCGAATGAATTCAAGCTTGGGGAGCATTTTGGCGTAAGCAGAAGCACAGTTAGGGAAGCAATAAGGAGCCTGACCTCCAAAGGAGTACTTGAAGTACGTAGAGGTTCAGGAACCTATGTTGTCAATACAATGCTTCCAGAAGATGATCCGTTGGGAATTAAGGATTTTGAAGATAAAGAAGCAATTGCTTTGGACCTTGTAGATGTGCGTCTGATGATTGAACCTGCTATGGCAGAGGAAGTCAGCAGGAAGGCGACCGATGAAGAGATAGAAGAACTGGAAAGACTGTGCAACCTGGTAGAAATAAATGCTAAGGCGGGAAAGCCCTACATTAAAGAAGATATACAGTTTCACTGCTATCTGGCAAAATGTTCAAAGAATAAGATTATAGAGCAGATGATACCTATTATTGATACAGCTGTTATGATGTTTGTTAATATAACACATAAAAAGGTTATGAATGAAACCTTATTGACACATAGGGCTGTGGTTGATGCTATAAGGGAGCATGATGCAGTAGGCGCCAGGAATGCTATGATTATGCATATGAATTACAATAGAGAATTTATTAAACAGTCTATTAGAGAGAAAGAATTATAAGAAGATAAAACTATATAATCAGTAAAATATTTGCAAGTTGTCCGATGAAAGTTGTCGGACAACTTTTTTGCATTTTGGAAGAAAATACAATCGTATAGAGATATAAATACTTTTACAAATATATTAATTATGCATATTGCACAAGATAATTAAAAATATACCGTGGAAAAGTAGAATAAATTACATACATCTTGAAGGCAAAATTTGTCAATGATATTATTTGTTTGTCAAAAGAAGTACTACTAGTTTTAAAATATAAATTAAAGCATGGAGGTTATATGAAAGAGTTACACAGTCAGGAAGTAAGAAAATTGGCGCCTGAAAACGACCCACTAAAGATAGGAATGGGTTGGAAGGTGGAAGATTTATCAAAACCACAGGTTATGGTTGAAAGTACATACGGAGACAGTCATCCGGGAAGTGCACATTTGAACCAGTTTGTCGAAGAGGCAATGGAAGGAATATATGAAGAGGGAGGTAAAGGAGCAAGATATTTTGCAACCGATATATGTGATGGAATAGCACAGGGACATGATGGAATTAATTATTCATTAGTTTCAAGAGATATGATTGCTAATATGATTGAAATTCATGGTAACTCAACTGGATTTGATGCAGGGGTATTTATAGCCAGCTGTGATAAATCAGTACCAGCAATCCTTATGGGAATCGGAAGACTTAATATGCCATCAATAGTTGTTACAGGTGGAGTTATGGAGGCTGGTCCAGATTTACTTACATTAGAGCAGATTGGTGCTTATCAGGCAATGTGTGTAAGAGGTGAAATTACAGAAGAAAAGCTTGAATATTATAAGCATCATGCATGTCCATCCTGTGGAGCCTGCTCATTTATGGGAACAGCATCCACAATGCAGATTATGGCAGAGGCACTTGGTCTTATGCTTCCAGGTTCTGCATTGATGCCTGCAACATCAAAGGATTTGAAGGATTTTGCACATCAGGCAGGAGTTCAGGCTGTTAAGCTTGCAAAGATGGGGCTTAAGGCAAAGGATGTTGTAACAAAGGAATCATTTGAAAATGCTATTATGGTTCATGCAGCAATTTCAGGTTCAACTAATGCACTGTTACATATTCCAGCAATTGCACACGAATTTGGAATTGAAATTGATTCAGATACATTTGACAGAATGCACAGAGGAGCACATTACTTATTGGATATTCGTCCAGCAGGAAAATGGCCAGCACAGTTCTTCTATTATGCAGGTGGTGTGCCAAGAATTATGGAAGAGATTAAATCAATGCTTCATCTGGATGTTATGACAGTTACAGGAAAAACACTTGGTGAAAATCTTGAGGAATTAAAGAAGAATGGCTTCTATGAAAAGTGCGAGGCATATTTAAAGCCTTGGAACTTAAAGAGAACAGATATAATAAGAACATTTGATAATCCAATCGGAACAGATGGAACAGTGGCAATTTTAAAGGGTAATCTTGCACCAGAGGGAGCCGTAGTTAAGCATTCAGCAGTTCCTAAGGAAATGTTTAAGGCTGTGCTAAAGGCAAGACCATATGATTGTGAGGAAGATGCAATTGCGGCAGTATTAAGCCATGAAATCAAACCTGGTGACGCTGTAATAATCAGATACGAAGGTCCTAAGGGAACAGGAATGCCAGAGATGTTCTACACGACAGAGGCAATTTCCTCAGATGAGGAACTTGGAAAAGCAATTGCGTTAATTACAGATGGAAGATTTTCAGGAGCATCAAAGGGACCAGCTATTGGACATGTATCACCTGAGGCAGCAGCTGGTGGACCTATTGCACTTCTTGAGGAGGGCGATTTGATAAAAATAGATATTCCAGAGAGAATCCTTGAAATTGTTGGAATTGATGGAAAGGAATGCAGCAAAGAAGAGGTTGACAAAGTTCTTTCAGAAAGAAAGAGCAAGTGGAAACCAAAGGAAGAAAAGTATAAATCAGGATGTCTGAACATTTATTCAAAACATGCGGTATCACCTATGAAGGGCGGATATATGAAATAAAATAAACATGCGGAAAGAGGTTAACAGATGAAAAAGAAATTTGGGGCGTTAATTATTATAATGAGCTTACTGACATCATCATTACTAGCTGGATGTCAGGCAGGTGGAGCTTCAGCTGATGGAGTAATCCATCTAAAGTTCGGAATAGTTAATTCGGATACGACTAACTATTATAAGGGTTGTGTTGCTATTGCCGACGAGGTACGTGAAGCAACTAATGGCAAAATTGATATTAAGATTTATCCAAGTGGTCAGCTTGGAAATGAAAGAGATTTGTATGAAGGTGCACAGCTTGGCTCAATTGATATGTTTTATGCAGCTAATGCGGTAATGAGTTCATTCATTCCTGAAATGAAGGTGCTTGATCAGCCATTCCTTTTTGAAAATGCAGAGGAAGCCCACAATGTTATTGATGGAGAGCTCGGTGAGCTGATTGCTAAGAAGGCAGAAGTACAGGGCATTCATGTTGTAGGCTGGATGGAATCTGGTTTTAGAAATGTATTCTCTAATTGTCCAGTAGAAACAATTGATGATTTTAGTGGCTTGAAAATTAGAACAATGGAAAATTCAATGCATATGGCACTTTTCAATAATTTAGGTGCAATGGCAACACCTATGGCATCAGGTGATGTATTTACAGGTCTTCAGCAGAAGACAATTGATGCGGCAGAAAATTCCATATCTGACGTTCTTGCCAATAAGTTTTATGAAGTAACAAAGAATATTACATACACTAATCATCTGTTTGTATTTATGGGAGTTGGACTTTCAGATAAAGCCTGGGATAAGATTCCTGATGATTTAAAGGAAACATTTACGGAAGCGGTAAAGAGAGGCTGTGATAAACAGAGACAGTACTTAGTTGAGGCCAATGAAGAGGCAGAGACAAAGCTTAAGGAGCTTGGTGTTACATTCTATGAAATTGATAAGGATGAATTAAAGGCAAAGGTAGTACCTGCTATGGAAAGCTATAAATCATCTTTACCACAGGAATGGCTTGATGCAATTGAAAGGGGGAAGAAAGGTTGAAAAAGGCATTAGGATATTTTCAGAAAATTGAAAATGGTGTTTTGATTGGAACATTTATTATCATGGTTATAGCTTCCTTTGTACAGGTGTTAAATAGAAATATTTTCCATCTTGGAATCTCATGGTTAGAAGAATTATCAAGATATTGTATGATATATATGGCATTGCTGGCTGCGGAAATTGGTTTAAGAGATGGTACGCAGATTGCGGTTACAGCTTTGACAGACAAGCTTAAGGGAACTTTTAAAAATGTTGTAGAAATAATAGCAAAGGCGGTTGTATGTGCATTTGCAGTAACTGTATTTGTAACATCATTTAAGCTTTTATGGATGCAGAGTGTTTCAAATCAGGTTTCACCAGGATTAGGACTTCCAATGATTGTTCCTTATTTTGCGATTACATTCAGTTTTGCGATTATAAGTATTGTGCAGGTAAGCACATTAGTTAATATGGTTATCAAATTATTCACAGGAGAAAAGGAGGCAAGTGTATGACAACAGCAATAGTTTTATTTGGCGCGATGGCACTGCTTTTAATTATTGGTGTTCCAATTTCCATATCCCTTGGCGCTGCCACTATGTTATCTATGCTCACTTTTGATGTTCCACTGGCAGTTGTTGGGCAGAGAATGTTTACAGCTCTTGATTCAGTATCTATTATGGCTATTCCATTTTTTGTACTGGCAGGAAATCTTATGACAAAGGGCGGAATTTCAAGAAGACTTGTTGATTTTGCTAACAGAATTATTGGAAATGTCAGAGGTGGTATGTGTTATGCAATGATTCTGGCATGTGCATTTTTTGCAGCATTGTCTGGTTCAGCACCGGCAACAGTTATTGCCATTGGTTCAATGCTTTACCCTGAAATGGTTAAACTTGGTTATCCAAAGGAGAGATGTGCGGGACTTCTTACAGTTGCAGGAGGTCTTGGTCCAATTATTCCTCCTAGTATCATTATGGTAATCTATTGTACAATTACTAACAGCTCTGTAGGAGATATGTTTAAGGGCGGTCTTGTTGCAGGTGTTATGATTGCAGTTGTGCTTTTGGTGTTATGTATTTATTTGTCACACAAAGAAAAATGGCCAAAGAATGAGCAGAAAACAACCTTTAAGGATTTGGCAAAGTCATTCGTAGAGGCTATACCAGCTATATTACTTCCTGTAATTATTCTTGGTGGAATATATTCAGGTCTTTTAACTCCGACAGAGTCGGCAGCAGTAGCAGTTGTTTATTCATTGATAGTTGGTGTATTTGTATATAAAGAAATAAATATGAAGGATTTAGCAGCTATTATTCTTGATTCAGGAAAAGGCAGTGCAATGATGTTATTTATTATAGCAACTTCAACAGCATTTTCATGGCTCTTTACATTTTCAGGAATTTCAACAGAGCTTGTTAATGCAATAGTTGGTTTACATCTTTCAAAACCACTTTTCTGTTTCATTATTGCTGTTATACTTTTATTGTTTGGTACATTTTTGGAGGGTATTGCAACCTGTGTATTACTTGTTCCTGTTTTATGGCCTATAGCAGCAGGTCTTGGGGTAAATGCAATTCATTTTGGAATGATTGTATCAATATCTAATGTAATTGGAACAATGACACCACCAGTTGCTGTAAATATCTTCTCAGCGGCAAGTGTTTCAAAGTTAAAAATGGGAGAGATTGCTAAGGGAGAGATTCCATTCTTCATCGGATACGTTATGGTATTTTTAGCAATTGTGTTTATTCCACAGTTAAGTACTTTCTTTTTATAA
>OHQL01000848.1_pt1 | contig 12824 bp, 9 predicted proteins | sample 1578151 | NCBI WGS metagenome assembly OHQL01 (sample SAMEA3879519, study PRJEB24766) | human gut metagenome | biome: human-associated habitat; feature: feces | place: USA | collected 1985/1987 | reverse complement strand
TTTTCTATTTCACAATCCATTTCTTTTTCTATCCCTGTTACTTTATCACTTTAGCTTGTCGCACTATGTACTCTACAACAATTTTTGTGATACATCAAGACAATTTTCAACAAAAACTTCACTATTGCAAAAACATGTGCTATACTTTTTTTAGTCGCGTTTTACACGAAAAGGAGTTATGAATGAGTATTACCGTTTTAAATTATATGGATCACACATTAGTCAGCCGCATCAATGAACAGGCTGCAAAGCGTGCCGAAGCTGCAAAACAGTCTAATACGGATGATTTTGCGGCTGCGTTAGCTGACAGTACAAAAGCTTTGGAAAACAGCCAGAATACCTCACAGACCGGTACCACAGGCGCAGATACATCAGGGATATCCGCAGCCCAGACAACTGCATCCTCTGCAAATTCCTATACTTCAGGCGAACTTGACTCTATTTTTGAAGAGGCCGCCAATTCCTATGGTGTTTCTTCTATTATATTAAAATCGATCGCCAAAGCAGAATCCGGCTTCAATCCCTCTGCCGTGAGCAATGCAGGCGCTGTCGGGATCATGCAGTTAATGCCATCTACCGCTGCTGCTCTTGGTGTTTCCAATTCCTATGATGCAAGAGAAAATATCATGGGCGGTGCAAAATATATCAGCCAGTTATTATCCAATTATCAGGGAAATATCTCCCTTGCGCTCGCCGCTTACAATGCCGGCAGCGCGAATGTGGACAAATACGGCGGCATCCCGCCTTTTACCGAGACACAGAATTACGTCAAAAAAGTACTCTCTTATATGGAAGAATTTGGTTCTGCTGTTTCAAATACCGTATCTTCTGTTTCAGATCAGCTTTCTTCTATTTTTAATCTGACCGGAAGTGCGAGAGATGAGGCAAATCAGATGCTTGCTGATTTCTTCTCATCCAAAAATATCAGCAAAGATGCATTAGATATCTTAACCACCATTTTAAAATTGAAAAATATGATATCTGGTCAGACAACATCAACAGATGTCTCTTCTGCTTTACAGAATACGGATACTACATCATCTGCTGTGGGAAGTACCTCTGAAACCCCATCCGACCGCACTGCAGTCCTTACTTCCATAAATTCTGATTCTGAAACAATTGAAGATATCACAAAAGACATCCCTGTACGCGTGATTCCTTCTGCAGAAACAGATACGGACGAAGATACTGATACTGAAACAAACACAGATATTGATGCAGCTGTCAGCACAGATACTAATGACGATGTCAGTACAGACACTGACAGTGAATCTTAAATATCCTGTTGCCTGCGGATTGCCCGCAGGCAATTTTTATGTCGATCCTATGGATCTCAAAACTTCTGTCTGATCCGTAACTGTTTCATACTTTCCTACATCGTTATGATAATTCTTCAATCTGTCCCTCTAAGTAGTGATTAAATTCTTTCATAAACTGATACACCGTCTTTACATCCTCTGTAGAATAATGGGACAAAAACTCCATATCCCTTTTTTCCCAGCGTTTGTGACGTTTTGCATGTTCCTCAAACAACATTTTTCCTAGATCCGTCAGTTTAAAATAGACTTCTTTTTTGTTCGATTCCAAAGTGTATTTTTCAATCAGACCTTTCGCTAACAGCTTCTTTGTCATTTTGCTGATCGCGCCTCTTGTCATCCCCATATGTTCTGCGATCTTGGTAACATTGGGTAACTCTAATCTTCCAATATAGTCAATACAGTGCGTCTCGGAATAGCCATATTCATCGAGACATTTCCCCTCGGTCAGCTTCGAGAGCATGTCCTGCCGCTCTAACATCAGCGCAAGCTCTTTTAACAGAAGCTCCTGCTCTTTCATACATCCACTCCCTTACATAAAAGCAAATATTGTTTCCTTGTCAACAATTACTTCTGTTTTAATATAGCGCAAGTTTGTTTCCTTGTCAACAATGTATGTGTTGATTCCAGCCTCTGTTTTGGTAAGCATAAATACATGCTCTGTGAGTATGCTATTATCGAGCATGAAAAACCGGTAGAAGAATCAGGCTTTTTTCCTGCTATCTCCTGCCGGTTGATGTTATTTTCTGCTGTTTTCGGTTGATTTATTTCTTTCTGTTTTTCATAAGCTGCTTCTGACGTTTTTACATAGTTTTCATCGTACTTATTTGCCACTGCTTATGCATCAAAGTGAAATCCTGCCAGTAAAGAACCAAGGCTGGTGCCTGTTGATTCTGTGTCAGTGTATTTTTCCAGTTCTTCCTCAGCAACACCTGCGGTATCGACCATTTCTTCCTCTAATGCTTTCATGCTGAGGCTGATCTTGTTGTCATTTGTGTTAAGGACTTTTGCTTTGACTTTCTGTCCTTCTTTTAATACTTCGGATGGCTTTTTAATACGGCGCTCACAGATCTGTGAGATGTGTACCAGACCGCTCAGTCCGTTTCCAAGGTTGATAAATGCGCCGTATGGCATCAGTGTCTCGACAGTTCCTTCGAGTACGGTTCCCGGTACGATCATGGAGATTTTATGATTGCGCTCTTCGGCTTCTGCTTCTCTTGCCACTGCCTTGCCGGATAAAACCAGTTTTTCTTTTTCCGGATCCACAGTGATCACACGCACTTCGATCTCTTTTCCGATCCACGCGTCAGTATCTTCCACATAGTCAAGTGTGATCTGGGATGCCGGGATAAATGCACGGATGCCTTCCAGATAAGTAACAACGCCGCTCGGTACACTCTCTTTGATGCGGACTTTGACTGTTGTCTCATCTTCCATCATCTGTTTTAATTTATCCCATGCGAGTATATCGTTCGCTTCCTTTTTGGAAAGTACGATATTTCCGGCACCATCGTCCGTCTGTACCACAGTTGCCTCGATCACATCTCCCTTGTGTACCTGTTCCATGATATTAAAATCAGGATCATTGCTCAGATCAGCAACTTTGATGATTCCCTGCGCATAATATTTTAAATCCAGAGTCACTTCCTCTTCGTTTACGTCAATGACCGTACCGGAAATAATGTCTCCCTCGTTGATCCTGCGGAAAGAGGCTTCCAGTTCGTCTTTGTAGTCGTCCATTGTTTCCATTTTGTTATCCTCCCATTTGTTAATTCTAATACCTGCAAAACTCATCCACATTTTCTGAAATTGCGAGAGACTGACACATGAAACGAAGGCACGCTTCCGCTGCGTGTCGCTCGCAACGGATACTAAGTGACCAAAATACGGTCACTAAGTACCGGCGGCTCCCCAGCACCTTCTTATTCATTTGTCAGTCTCTCGCAATAGCTCCACATTTTGTTGAGTTTTGCAGAGATCTACATTTTCTAAACGGTATTATAACACACCCGTCCCTAAAACAAAATGACAACTTTGAACAGGTCCCCGTCGACCTCGACGTGGAATTCGCCGCCCTGGGCTTCGGTAAAACTTTTTGCGATCGCAAGACCAAGTCCGGAACCTTCTGTGTTTCTTGAACTGTCGCCACGCACAAATCGTTCCGTGATCTCATCACCGCTGATATGTATTTCCTCAGCAGACATATTTTTTAAGATGATCTCTACAAGGGATGCTTTCTTTCGCACCTCTAAATAAACCCTGCTGCCCTGCATTGCATATTTGACCACATTGACAAAGAGATTTTCAAAAATGCGGTAGGTTTTCTGGTTATCAAGCATTAACAGTACTTTCTCTTCCGGCACATTCCACTTAAGTTCGAGTCCCCGCTCTTTCATCTTATCCACATGTTCAATGCTGACCTGTTTGATCAGGTTTACAACGTCAAGTTCCATCTTATTAAGTACGATATTATTGCTGTTTGCCTTGCTGACTTCAAAAAGATCTTCGATCAGCACCTTAAGGCGCAGTGATTTACGCTCTAAAGTATCAATGTAAGAACGCCTTTCTTCCTCCGTGATGTCTTCTTTTTTCAGCAGTTCAATGTATGTCGTGATGGCAGTGAGCGGTGTTTTTAAGTCATGTGAAACATTTGTGATCAGTTCTGTTTTCATACGCTGGCTCTTTACCTCTTCCTCCACTGCTTTTTTCATACCGGTCTGGATCTGCGCAAGTTCGTCCCGGAACGGATTAAATATGCCAAAATCCCCCTGAATCTCCTGATCAAGATTACCTTCTGCGATCGTCTGCATGGCATCTAACATCGCATGATAATCTTTATTGATCTGCTCATAATGTTTCTTTATAATAAAAAACAGGACGATCGAATAGACAACTAATGCACCGATCCCAAAGAACCAGAACAGGGAACAGGCTGCAAGCACTGCAAAGTTTATAACGACAACTTTTAAGATCAGTTTTGTCGTTTCCTCACTGAAATCAATGTGTGTGATCTCCCCGGAGAGTGTGTTCCACCACTGTCTGATCCGGTTGCCTGTCTTTTTAAACTGTTTTTTTATCCATGGGAAGATCTGATAGACCAGACTGTATCTTTTAACATATTCCCATAGTCCGACTGAAAATACCGGTCTCAGCAGATATGCGGCTGCAAACCACATTGCATAGATCAGCCACAAAGTTCCAACTACAGTAAGTACGCTGATCACAACATCATAAACCTGTCCACCCATCAGTTCATCTGCCGCATCCGAAAATGAATCAAATCCATATGACCAGGTAAGTTCCATAAAGTAATTCTGCAGACAAAGTCCGCAAATCACACCTGTGACTCCAAGTTCTGCCGCGTAAGCATGTACCTTTCCATCATTTAAGATATTGCCTCCGGCTTTTTTCCCTGTCATAAAAAACATAAATGCGATCACCGCTACAACCGATACGCCATACAATGGAAGTGCCCCATTAATTTTATAGGCGGACAGCTTTTCAAAATAATCTTCTTCCTCATCACTGCCAGAATCATAAAGAATATTTTCAGATGCCTTCTCTTTGGAAATACCGATCACAAACTCTATATTTTCCGGTCCTTTGAGCACGGGCATGTCTGTCGGATTAAAATACTCTTCCAGATTACTTTTTAACAGTTCACTGCGTTCCTGTGCCCCTAAGGATTTTACTAAAAGATCGCCGCTATTTTCCCTGTCTGACAGCAGAGGAATTACTTCAATCGCCCCGACTTCATTAAATTTTACTGCAAACAGTTCGCTGTAATATTGTGCCAGTTGTTCACTGACATCCTTTTCCTCTCCACCGAGTACACTCTCTAAATTCTGCGTTGTATTTTTCAGTCTGCTTCCATCTTCGGATTCCATGACGCAGTAATCAATCTGGGAACGGATTTTTTCAAACTGACTGCTCCATTCATCCATCACCGACAATACTTCATCATTGGTTACCTGCTCTAATTGTTCCTGTGACTCCCACCTGTCGGTTTCATCCGCTTTTGCATAAGATGCGATATAAAGATCTGTTGCTGACATCTCCGTCTCACTCTTCTGATTCTGATATTCCAGATCGAGCAGATAAAATCCCTCATACAGATTTTTCAGAAACTGTGTCCGAATCTGCGTATCACTGTCTGCACCTGTTTTTGCTGCTTCTGTCTTTTGCATCCAGTCTTTGCTTCTGCGATTGATTCCCGGATAGCATAAAAAATTGATAACTGCTAAAACAAGAAGAAACCCTGCTGTTATCACAATTCTCGCCTTACGGCTGTTTTTCCATTTTATATCCAACGCCCCACACCACCTTTAAATATTTTGGTTCTCTCGGATTGATCTCGATCTTATCCCTGATATTTCTCACATGCACCATAATCGTATCCGTATTGATCGCTTTTTCATTCCAGACACGCTCGTAAATCTCGTCCGCCGAATAAACTCTTCCCGGATTTTTCATCAGAAGTGCTAAGATCTTAAACTCAATCGGTGTCATTTTTACCGGTTTTCCATCCACAAATACTTCTACCGTATCTTCATTCAGCTCAATTCCGCCAATGATATGTACCCTGTCATTTTCCTTTTTCTCCTGACTTTTGTTGTTAAACTTTGTATAACGCCGGATCTGGGAATTGACGCGCGCCATCAATTCTAACGGCGTAAATGGTTTTGTCACATAATCGTCCGCTCCGATGTTCAGCCCGATCACTTTATCTGTCTCCTCTGATTTCGCCGAAAGCATAATTACAGGAAAATCATGATGTTCCCTGAGTTTTAATGTCATTGTTACCCCATCCATACGCGGCATCATGATATCAACGATCGCAAGATGTATCTCCTTACTCTCAATAATCTCTAAACCTTCTATACCATCTGCCGCCTTATAAACGTTATAATTCTGGCTTTTTAAAAATATCTCGATTCCATCACGGATCTCTTTGTCATCTTCTACGATTAAAATATTGTACTGTTCCATTATTTTTGTCTGTGTGAAAGATTTTCACACTTCTCCCCTTTTCTTTCTGTGCTGCAGATGTTCCTTTTTTCCACACTTCCTATCAGTATATCATTTACCATAACAAAATGAAACAAATCCTGCGTTATTCCCGGCACAACTGATATCTTCCTGCTCTTACCTTCCTTTGAGTATTATCATACCTTCCGAATACAAAGAACACCCTCACAAAAAAATAAAGATTTTCGAAAGATTCTCTTTATATTTTCCTTATTTCTGCAAAATTCTCTTTTTTTCTCTATATTTTTTGCATTTTGCTGATAGGAGTGTTAGAATACAAATGTTATTAAATTTTCGAGGAGGTTTACTTATGGACAAGAAAACAACAGGAATCGTTTCCTACATCACGCTTATCGGCTGGCTGATTGCATTCTGCGCCGGTGACAAAGAGGGTGCAAAATTTCATTTAAACCAGTCACTGGTGTTATACCTTGCATCACTGATCAACAGCATTATTATTTCGCGCATTCCGATCTGTGGATGGGCTGTCAGCGGCATTCTCTCCATTGTATTCTTTATTTTCTGGATCATGGGATTAGTATATGCCTGCAAAGATGAAGAAAAAGAGCTTCCACTTTTAGGAAGTATTAAGATTTTAAAAAAAACATTATTATGTAAAAACCCGGCTTTAAGGTACATGACTCCAAAGCCGGGTTTCTTTTTCTGTGCACAGATCTGCCTGTTAAAACAGGCAGTCTGCTATCTTATACGATTTTCTTATACCTCTACGGTAATTTTGTCTAAGTGCCAGATATCATCTACATATTCCTGGATCGTACGGTCAGATGAGAATTTACCGGCATGTGCGATATTTAAGATCGCACTCTTTGCCCAGCCCTCTTCATCTTTGTACGCTTCCATGACGCGTTTCTGTGCATCTGCATAGGAACGGAAATCCTTTAAAATGAAATAGGTATCTGCAAACTGTGTACACTGTGTGTTGAGCAGTGAATTGTACAGGTCACGGAATAACTCAGGATCATTCGGTGAATAAAATCCATTGATGAGCTGCATCAGTACCTTGCGGATATCCTGATCACTGTTGAAGATCTGCATTGGATCATAATCACGGTTTCTCTCATGCGCAATGACTTCATCGGAACTCATACCGAAAATAAATGCATTTTCTTTGCCGACTTCCTCTACGATCTCAACATTTGCACCATCCATCGTTCCGAGCGTCAGCGCACCGTTTAACATGAATTTCATGTTACCGGTTCCGGATGCCTCTTTACTAGCTGTGGAGATCTGCTCGCTGACATCTGCTGCCGCAAAGATCCACTCTGCGATCGATACGCGGTAATCTTCAATAAATACGACTTTGATCTTGCCGTTAATGCTTCTGTCATTGTTGATAACGTCCGCCACATTGTTGATCAGTTTGATCGTAAGTTTTGCGTTCTTGTAGCCTGCTGCTGCCTTTGCACCAAAAATAAAGGTTCTCGGATAGAAATCCATATCCGGGTGCTCTTTTAATTCATTATACAGATACATGACATGTAAAATATTCAGCAACTGACGTTTGTATTCATGCAGACGTTTTACCTGCACATCAAAGATGGAACGCGGATCTACTTCGATGCCGTTGTGCTCTTTGATGTATTTTGCAAGACGCAGTTTGTTCTGATATTTGATATTCATGAACTCCTGCTGTGCTTTTTTATCGGTTGCATAGATCGCCATCTTCTCAATATGGGAAAGATTTGTGATCCAGTCGTCACCGATATGTTCACTTACCCAGTCTGCAAGAAGCGGATCGCCATGCATCAGGAATCTACGCTGTGTGATTCCATTCGTCTTGTTGTTGAATTTCTGTGGGAACAGCTCATAGAAATCGTGAAGCTGCTCGTTCTTTAAGATCTCCGTGTGAAGTTTTGCCACACCATTTACGGAATATCCTGCTGCGATTGCAAGATGTGCCATTTTTACCTGACCATCATAAACGATTGCCATACGGGCAACCTTGCCATTATCTCCAGGGAACTCTGCCTGGATCTGTAAAATAAATCTGCGGTTGATCTCCTCAACAATCTGATAGATACGCGGAAGCAGTCTTGAGAAGATCTCGATCGGCCATTTTTCAAGTGCTTCTGCCATGATCGTGTGGTTGGTATATGCACAGGTCTTTGTCGTGATCTCCCATGCCTCATCCCAGCTTAATCCCTCTTCGTCAAGTAAAATACGCATCAGCTCTGCCACTGCAACGGTCGGATGTGTATCATTTAACTGGAATGTCACTTTCTCCGGCAGCTTATGGATATCGTCATGATGCTTTTTGTAACGTGCTAATGCACGCTGTACACTTGCAGATACGAAGAAATACTGCTGTTTTAAACGAAGTTCTTTTCCCGCGATATGGTTATCATTCGGATAAAGTACCTCGACTAAGTTGCGGGCAAGATTTTCCTGCTCCACGGCTTTGTGATAATCACCTTTATCAAAGGAGTCTAATTCAAAGCACTCCATCGGCTCTGCATCCCAGATCATTAAGGTATCTACCACATGATTGCCGTAACCTACGATCGGCATATCATAAGGTACTGCTAAAACGGACTGGTAATTTTCCTGTACGAAACGGGTCTTTCCTTCCTCCGTCACTTCCGCACGGACATAACCGCCGAATTTCACCTCATAGGAATATTCCGGACGGCGAAGTTCAAACGGATATCCGTTCTTTAACCAGTTATCCGGCACTTCCACCTGAAAACCGTCTTTGATCTTCTGTTTGAACATACCATAACGGTAGCGGATACCGCAGCCGTAAGCTGCGTATCCCAAGGTTGCCAGAGATTCCATAAAGCAGGCTGCAAGACGTCCGAGTCCACCATTTCCAAGTGCCGGATCCGGCTCCTGATCCTCGATCTCATCAAGGTTTAAACCGATCTCCCCGAGTGCCTCTTTTACCTCTTTGTACATTTTTAAATTGATCATGTTGTTGCCAAGCGCACGGCCCATCAAAAATTCCATGGACATATAATAGACCATCTTTGGATCCTGTTTGTCAAACGCTTTCTGTGTGGCAAGCCAGTCATCAATAATGACATCTTTTACCGTGTAGGAAACTGCCTGAAAAATCTCCTGCTGTGAAGCTTCCTCTAATGTTTTGCGGTAAAGATTTTTTACATTTTCCTTTACGTCCTCAATAAATTTTTCCTTGTTGAAAACATTTTCCTTCATCTAGTTTTCTCCTTTTTTGACTCCAAGCAATACTTTTTCCCCATTGATGTTCCATTCCTTGCAGTAAATTCCGTTTTCTCCGGAGTCAAAAGAATCAGCTTCTGCTACAACTTCAGTACCTAAAACATCACCCATGATGTCATTTCCGTACTTATGAAAGATATCGGCTACTTTTTCATCTGCATGATAGTAAATGGAGATTTTATCCATAACCTCAAATCCGGCTTCCTTACGCATTGTCTGGATCTTACTGATCAGCTCACGGACAAATCCTTCCTCTACCAGTTCCGGTGTCAGGTTGGTATCAAGCACAACGGTTACAGTATTATCACCTTCCGTTACATAACCTTCCATCTGTGTCATTGTGATCAGAAGGTCTTCTTCGGATAATTTTACATCATCACTGACTGTCGGCAATGCAAGCACACCGTCTGCTTTTAATTCAGCCATTGCTTTGTTTCCGTCTAACTCTGCAAGTGCTTTCTGGATCTGTCCTAAGAACTTGCCGTATTTCGGTCCGACGGTACGAAGCTGCGGTTTGAAGGTATAGCTTGTGTATGCACTGACATCCTCTGTAAAGTTTACTTTCTTCACATTCAGCTCATCCTCGATGATCTCTACAAAGTACTCAGATAAAACATTCGGTGCTTTGACATACATATTTCCGATTGGCTGGCGGTTCTTGATATTCGCTGAGTTACGGCATGCACGGCCCATAACAACGATCTTTAAGACCTCATCCATATTTTTCTCTAATTCTTTGTCGATCCATGCCTCATTGACAGCCGGGAAGTCGCACAGATGGATACTCTCCGGTGCCTCTGTATTGATGGAACGTACCAGATTCTGATAAATCTCCTCTGTCATGAACGGAATCATCGGTGCGGCAGCTTTGCAGATCTCAACCAATGCAGTATAAAGTGTCATATATGCGTTGATCTTATCCTGCTCCATGCCTTTTGCCCAGAAACGGTCACGGCTTCTTCTGACATACCAGTTACTCATGTCATCCACGAACTCATCAAGTACCTTTGCAGCTTCCGGAATGCGGTAATTTGCAAGGTTCTCATCCGTTCCCTTGATTGCGGAATTCAATTTTGACAGCAGCCACTTATCCATAACGGATAATTTTTCATAATCTAAGGTATATTTTGTTGCATCAAACTGGTCGATGTTTGCATACAGCACGAAGAATGCATAAGTATTCCACAGGGTACCCATGAATTTACGCTGTCCTTCCTGTACCAGCTTGCCACTGAAACGCTTCGGGATCCATGGTGCACTGCTTGTATAGAAATACCAGCGGATCGCATCTGCGCCGTAAGTCTCTAATGCATCAAACGGATCAACCGCATTTCCTTTGGACTTACTCATCTTCTGTCCGTTCTCATCCTGTACATGTCCAAGAACAATGACGTTCTCATACGGAGCTTTATTAAATAACAGGGTGGACTCTGCCATCAGAGAGTAGAACCATCCTCTTGTCTGGTCAACTGCCTCGGAGATAAACTTCGCCGGGAACTGTTTCTCAAAGACGTCTTTATTCTCAAACGGATAATGGTGCTGTGCGAATGGCATTGCTCCGGAATCGAACCAGCAGTCAATAACCTCCGGTACACGGTGCATTTCTTTGCCACAGTCCGGGCATTTAAAGGTAACTGCATCAATATACGGACGATGAAGTTCTACCTTTGCATCCTCCGGATTTCCGCTTCTCTCTGCAAGTTCTGCACGGCTTCCGATGCACTCCTGATGTCCACATTCACACTCCCATACCGGAAGTGGTGTTCCCCAGTAACGGTTACGGGAGATACCCCAGTCCTGGATATTCTCAAGCCAGTCACCGAAACGTCCTTTTCCGATAGAATCCGGGATCCAGTTTACAGTATTGTTGTTGCGGATCAGGTCATCTTTGACTGCAGTCATTTTGATAAACCAGGATTCTCTTGCGTAGTAGATGAGCGGTGTGTCACATCTCCAGCAGTGCGGATATTCATGCTCGAACTTCGGAGCATCGAATAACAGTCCCTTTTCATCGAGATCTTTTAATACCATAGGATCTGCTTTCTTTACAAAAACACCGGCATATGGTGTCTCTTTGGTCAGCTCACCTTTTCCGTCTACAAGCTGTACGAATGGAAGGTCATATTTTCTTCCGACAGCGGCATCATCTTCACCGAATGCAGGTGCGATATGAACGATACCGGTACCGTCTGTCATGGTTACATAGGTGTCACATACAATGTAATGCGCTTTTTTGTGCTGTTTTTCAATGATCTCTTTTGCACAGTCAAATAACGGCTCATACTCTTTGTACTCTAAATCGCTTCCTTTATAAGTCTCTAATACTTCGTATGCCTTTGTTCCCTCTGGTGCATCCTTGTCAGGCAGTTTGCCAAGTACCGTGTCAAGCAGTGCCTCTGCCATATAATAGGTATATCCGTCAACCGCTTTTACTTTGCAGTAAGTCTCTTCCGGGTTCACACAGAGTGCGACGTTAGACGGCAGTGTCCAAGGAGTTGTAGTCCATGCAAGGAAATATGCATCCTCTCCGATTACTTTAAAACGTGCAACTGCAGAGCGCTCTTTGACCGTCTTATAACCCTGCGCAACCTCCTGAGAAGATAACGGGGTACCGCAGCGTGGGCAGTAAGGAACGATCTTGAATCCTTTATATAAAAGGTTTTTATTCCAGATTTCTTTTAATGCCCACCACTCGGACTCAATAAAATTGTCATCGTAAGTAACATATGGATTGTCCATATCAGCCCAGAAACCAACGGTCTTTGAGAAATCTTCCCACATTCCTTTGTATTTCCATACGGATTCCTTACATTTTTTGATGAAAGGCTCCATACCGTATTCTTCGATCTGCTCTTTTCCGTTTAAGCCAAGAAGTTTCTCAACCTCAAGTTCTACCGGGAGTCCATGTGTATCCCAGCCGGCTTTACGCGGAACGAATTTTCCTTTCATGGTCTGGTATCTCGGAATCATATCTTTGATCGTACGGGTCTCCACATGTCCGATGTGCGGCTTGCCGTTTGCAGTTGGCGGGCCGTCATAAAAGGTGTAGGTCTCTCCTTCCTTGCGGTGTTCCATGCTCTTCTTAAAGATGTCATTGTCATTCCAGAACTTCTCGATCTGTTTTTCTCTGTCTACGAAATTCAGATTCGCATCAACTTTCTTATACATTGTTAACCTCCATTGATTTAATAAAGAGTCGCTCGCGACTCTTTCGCGCCCGAGCGGTGCTGTTTACAGCAAACTTCTTCTCCGCGAAGTGCGCATCCCGCCCAGAGGGCT
>OHQL01000846.1_pt1 | contig 12851 bp, 8 predicted proteins | sample 1578151 | NCBI WGS metagenome assembly OHQL01 (sample SAMEA3879519, study PRJEB24766) | human gut metagenome | biome: human-associated habitat; feature: feces | place: USA | collected 1985/1987 | reverse complement strand
CTGGCTGCGGCCAGCCAGATACTGACGGGTCACCGCATCCACCGGGAAGATGCCGTTTTTGGCACCGGCTTCAATGGCCATGTTGCAGATGCAGAGACGGTCCTCCATGGTCAGGCTGGCCACGCCCGGGCCGGTGAACTCCATGGACTGGTACAGCGCCCCGTCCACCCCGATCTGACCGATGATGTGCAGGATCACATCCTTGCCGCTGACCCGGGGCGGCAGGGTCCCGGTAAGCACGAACCGGATGGCCGAGGACCTTGAACCAGGCTGTACCGGTGGCCATGCCTGCGGCCATATCGGTGGAGCCTACCCCGGTGGAAAAGGCACCCAGGGCGCCGTAGGTGCAGGTGTGGCTGTCGGCGCCGATGACACAGTCCCCGGCGGTGACGATGCCTTTTTCCGGCAAAAGGGCGTGCTCAATGCCCATCTCGCCGACATCGTAGAAGTTGAGGATATCGTATTTGCTCGCAAATTCCCGGCACTGTTTGGACTGGGTCGCGCTTTTGATGTCCTTGTTAGGGGCAAAGTGGTCCAGTACGATGGCGATATGCTCTTTATCAAATACCTTGTCGAACCCGGCACGCTCAAACTCGTTGATGGCTACCGGGGTGGTGATATCGTTGCCCAGCACGATGTCCAGCTTGGCGCGGATGAGCTGCCCGGCCTTGACCTCGGCAAGGCCCGCATGGGCGGCAAGGATCTTTTGCGTCAGGGTCATTCCCATAATGATACTCTCCCTTCATTTGCTGTTGATGGCGCTGACCAGGGCACGGATGCCGGCCACGATGATGTCGGTGTGGGAGCCTGCGCCCCAGCTGGCGGTACCATCCCCCCAGGTAAGCCCCACATAGGAGGCAGCGCGGGAGGTGGAACCCTGGTCCAGGCTGTGCTCGGCGTAGCTTTCCAGATGGAAGTCCAGGCCGGTGGCGCTTTGGATGGCGTTGGCTACAGCGTCCAGACGTCCGTTGCCCACCGCAGTGACCTGCTTGCGCTGTCCGTTCAGGCACAGGGTGACGTCGGCGGTGATGCCGTTGACCTGGGCGAAGTGGGCCTCTGCTACGTCCAGCGGGGTGGTCTTGTTGAGGTAGGCGGTTTCAAAGATATCCAGCACCTCCGCAGCGCTGAGCTCTTTGTGGCGGTGGTCGGATACGCCCTTGACCTTGTAGCCCAGCGCCTCCCGCATTTTGGGGGGCAGGTTATAGCCATAGTTCTGCTCCAGCACAAAGCCGATGCCGCCTTTGCCGGACTGGCTGTTGATGCGGATCACGTCTGCATCATAGGTGCGGCCGATGTCGTGGGGGTCGATGGGGATATAGGGGCAGGTCCAGCGGTGTTCGCCCTGGGCTTTGCGGTAGGCCATGCCCTTGGCGATGGCGTCCTGGTGGCTGCCGGAGAAGGCGGCAAATACCAGCTGCCCGGCATAGGGGGTGCGCTCATAGATATGCATCCGGGTCACCCGCTCGTACACCTGGCAGATGCCGGGCATATCCGAAAAATCCAGCCGGGGGTCTACCCCATGGCTGTACAGGTTCATGGCCAGGGTCACGGCATCCACGTTGCCGGTGCGCTCGCCGTTGCCAAACAGGCAGCACTCTACCCGCTGGGCACCTGCCAGCACAGCCAGCTCGGCACAGGCGACGCCGGTGCCCCGGTCGTTGTGGGGGTGGGTAGAGAGGATGACGCTGTCCCGGAAGTGCAGCTGGCGGGAGCAATACTCCACCTGGCTGGCGTAGACGTGGGGCATGCTCATCTCCACAGTGACCGGCAGGTTGATGATCATGGGGCGGTCTGGGGTGGGCTGCATCACGTCCAGTACGGCATTGCAGACCTCGACGGCATAGTCCACCTCGGTGCCGGTAAAGCTCTCCGGGCTGTACTCGAACAGGAAGTTGCCCTCGTACTCCTGGCTGAGCTGCCGCACCAGCTTTGCGCCGTCCACAGCGATCTGCTGGATCTCGGCTTTGGATTTATGGAACACCTGTTCCCGCTGAGCCGAGGAGGTGGAGTTATAGAAATGGATCACCGCCCGGGGGGCGCCCTTTACCGCCTCAAAGGTGCGGCGGATGATATGGTCCCGGCACTGGGTCAGCACCTGCACCGTGACATCGGCGGGGATGCGGTCCTGTTCGATCAAGGTGCGCAGAAACTCATACTCGGTCTCGCTTGCGGCGGGGAAGCCTACCTCGATCTCCTTAAAGCCGATCTTTACGAGCAGATCAAAAAACTCCAGCTTCTCTTCCAGGCTCATGGGGACGATCAGCGCCTGGTTGCCGTCCCGCAGATCCACGCTGCAAAAGGCGGGGGCGGTCTCGATATGGTCTTTTTTCACCCAGCTGTCGTAGCCGGCGGGAGCCGGGTAATAACCCGGTGCGTACTTGGTGGCGTCCATCATTTCTGGTCTCCTTTTCCCCGGTGTGTTGGCAAACAAAAAGCTCCCGTCTCTCAAAGGAAGGTTCATCCTTTGAGAGACGGGAGCCATCAAATAGCGTATAAAAGGCAGCCCGCGGTACCACTCTCGTTGCTGCACGGTATTGGTGCAGCCCCTCAGCACGATCGGCCGCTTGCACGGCGAATCGCTGCCCGGGTAACGGTGGGCTTCCGTCCAGGCTTACTAAGGCGTATGCCGGTTGAGTCTGGCTGCTCAGGGGCCAGTAGACGGGACCATCCGCACTGCCTTGCACCATCCGGCAGCTCTCTGTACGCAGACCATGACCCGGTTTTTCCCCTTCGTTGCATTTGGTCAAAATGTTTTGGAAGTGGGTTCAGTTTAGCATAGCCTTTTGCGCAAGTCAAGAGATTTGCAGGGGCTGAAAACATGAAAGATGTGCAGATGAAAAGCTATAAAATACAATAAATTTCAAAAGGCGGCGGTGGGGCGCCCGGCATAAAAGAGCGGGCGGCACCCTATGGATGCAAACTGCCCCCGCTGTGCTTGCGGTACACAGCGGGGGCAATTTGTTTGCGGTATTTGGTTTGGTGTAGGAGGAATCATGTGCAGGGGTGCGGTTGCGGCCCCGCGTCCCTGTGCCATTATAGTATCACGAAAATTCTGCGAAATTATGCTCTTTCTATGAAGCTTTTGTGAATTGCCGCAGGGGTCATTCCGGTGCTTTCATGCTTTCTACCATGCTGATGCGCTTGACCTGCAGCCGCATGAAGAAGCATACCCCAAAGGTGAACAGCATGGTCAAAGCCACACTATACACAAAGCTGAGGGGCGAGATGGAGCGGATGAACATCATCCGGTCCATCTCCACCGTGCGCACGATGAACTGATGCAGCGGGGTGCCCAGCAAAAGACCCACGGCAGCGCCGATCAGGCTCAGCAGCTCGATCTCCCGGAAGATGTAGCGGTAGACCTCCTTATCGTAGAAGCCCAGCACCTTGATGGTGGCCAGCTCTTTTTTGCGCTCGGCCAGGTTGACGCTGATCAGGTTGTACAGCACCACGGCTGCAAGGGCAGCGGCGCAGAAGATGATCAGGATGACCACATAGTTCAGGCTGGTGACCATGTTGTTGAACATACGGGTCAAATCCTCGGTAAAGGATACGCTGCTGACGTAGTTGCAGCTCAGCAGCTGGGCCCGAAGGGCATCCTCCTGGTCCGAATCGGCGCAGTTGGTCTGACCGAATACGGTGTTCCACTCCGGCTGCTCGCCCAGCAGGGTCTCCAGGCTCTGCTGCGACAGGTACAGCCGGGGGAAGATATAGTCCTCGGCGATGCCGGTAAGCACCAGATCCACCCGTCCGCCGGAGGGACTGTCCACGGTCAGGATGTCCCCCACCGACAGCTTGAGCATCTCAGCGTTCTTTTCGGTAAGGATGACGCTGTCAGCCTCAAAGGGCAGGCCCTCGCCGCTCTTGCGGTCCCGGAAGGTGAAATACCGGGTCATCTGGCTGGGGTCCTGCGCACCCACCACAGTGGCGGTGACGGTCTCATCTGCCTGGCTGCTGCGCAGAGTTACGTTGTGAGTGTAGAAAGCGCCCCAGCTCTCCACGGCGTCGCTGGTCTCCAGCTTATCCGCCAGCCCGTTCTCCAGCTCCAGTGCCTGGCTGCTGTTCAAAGAGACGGTAAGGTCGGTGTGGGTCAGCTGGGTGGACTGTTTGGCCACCATGGGCAGGATGGAGTCCTGGATGCCGAAGCCGATCAGCAGCAGGGCGGTGCAGCCCGCCACGCCCAGCACGGTCATGAAGAAGCGCTTTTTGTACCGGAACAGGTTGCGGGCGGTGGTCTTTTGGGAGAAGCTCATCCGCTTCCACAGCGGGGTGATGCGCTCCAGCAGGATGCGCTTGCCGGCCACCGGGGCACGGGGCAGCAGCAGCGCAGCGGATCTCTCCCGCAGGCTGGCCCGGCAGGCTTCCAGCGTGGCCAGACCGATGATGGCGGTGCTGACCAGGACCGAAATGGCAGCAAGGCCGGGGTAGAACCGCAGGTGGAAGGTGGGCAGCTGGAACAGCATCTTGTAGGCTTCCCACAAAATAGAGGGGAACACGATGAAGCCCAGCACCATGCCCACGGCACTGCCCAGCAGGCTGGCAGCAGCGCCATAGAACAGGTACTTGGAGGAGATGCTGGCGCTGGAGTAACCCAGTGCTTTCAGAGTGCCCAGCTGCAGGCGGTTCTCGTCCACCATACGGGTCATGGTGGTGGTAGCCACCAGAGCCGCTACCAGGAAGAAGAAAATGGGGAACACCCGGGCGATGGCTTCCATGCGGTCCGCATACTGCGCAAAGGTGACAAAGCTCACCGTGCTGTTGCGGTCCAGCACATACCACTCGCCGGATTCGATCTCGCTGATCTGCTCCTCTGCATCGTGGATCTGCTGCAGGCCCTCGGCCAGCTGACGTTCGGCATCGGCTTTTTGGGTCAGGTATTCGGTGCGGCCATCCTCCAGCTGCTGCTGACCGGTGCGGTACTCGCCCCAGCCGGAGTCCAGTTTGCTGCGGGCGTCGGCCAGCTGGCTCTCGGCAGCATCAAAGGCGGCGTAGGCGGTGGCGGCGCCGGTGCTCAGATTCAGCTGACCGCTCATCAGCGCCAGTTTCATCTGACGCAGGGCGGCTTTGGCCTCGGTGACCAGCGCTGTGTTGGAAAGATTGGGCGAAGAGATCAGCCCCTGGGCAAACATCTGGCGTTTGCCTTCGTCCAGCTGCTGCTGGTAGCCTTGCAGCTGGTTATAGATGTTATCGTAGGCGCTTTGGGCTTTAGCCAGCATATCCCGCAGCTCGGTGTACTCCTCGTCGTCTGGCTCGGCTTCTTCCAGAGCGTGACGGGCGTTGTTCAGGGCGACCTCGGCATAATCCAGCAGCGGGTCAGCGACCTGCTTGAGATTGACCAGCATTTCGATCTGCGCCAGCTGATCCTCAAATTGCAGCATCTGTTCCTGGCCGGAGAGCAGCTGGTCTGCACCGCCGGTCATGGTCTGGGGCAAAGACGCCTTTTGCGCTTCCAGCTGGGCTTTGCCAGCAGAGTACTCCTGTTCGCCCTGGTTCAGTTGGGCAAGGGCAGCATCCAGCTTCTGCTGGGCGTCTGCAAGCTCTTGCTCGGCCTTATCGAATTCGGACTGTGCCTGCGCCTTCTTTTCCTCATAGGTGACCTTGGCATCTGCCAGCTGGTGCTGGGCATCCTCGATCAGCTGGGTGCGGCGCACCTGGCATTGTCCGGCGCTGATCCCGCTGATCCGGTCGGCCACGGTGTCCATGGCATCCTGGTATTCATCGGAGTAAGCGCTCAGCCCCTGCACCCCGGCTACCTTGATATAGCAGGCGGTATAATAATCAGTTGTAAAATTGCCCTCCGGCACAAAGACGATCTGGTCCAGCGTGCCATCCCCGGCGGTGCTGGTCTCGGGGTTATTGGAGATGTACTGGGGGTCCTGCACAGCGCCCACCACGGTGAACTCGGTGCGGCCGAGGCCTGCATCCTCCGGCAGATGCAGCACAGTACCCTCCGGGATGGGGGTGCCGTAGCCAATGGTGTGGACCACACACTCATTGGGGGCAGCGGGCATCCGTCCGGACAGCAGTACCAGACGGTTCAGGTTGGCAGGGTCCTGGGATACGGGGTCGGCGGGCAGCTGCTGCATCCGCACCACCGACAGCTCTTCGTCCCCGTTCCAGCGGGCTTCCAGGTCTGTAAACTGCACCGGCATCACAGCCTGTACGCCCTCAGCACCGGCAATGGCGTCGATGTCTGCCTGGGACAAGCCCAGGGTGGAAAGCACCCGCAGGTCAAAGACGTTCTGCCGGGCAAAGTATTCATCTCCGGCCAGCCGCATACTCGGGGCAAAGCTCACCAGGCCGGTCAGCATCATGACCCCCAGCAGCACGATGCCAAACAGGGAGATGAAGCGGCTGAGATTGCTTTTGAGATCCCGCAGGATATTTTTGCGATAACTTTTTGTCACGATGCTCACCACTCGATCTGTTCTACCGGGACGGGGTGCTTGTTGACCTCATTGGAGAGGATCTGGCCGCTGCGCACCTGGATGACCCGGTCGGCCATGGCAGTCAGGGCCGAGTTGTGGGTGATGACGATCACGGTCTGGCCGGTGGTGCGGCAGGTGTTCTGCAAAAGGGCCAGCACCGATTTGCCGGTCTTGTAGTCCAGCGCACCGGTAGGCTCGTCGCACAGCAGGAGCTTGGGGTTTTTGGCCAGGGCACGGGCGATGGCCACCCGCTGCTGCTCGCCGCCGGACAACTGTGCGGGGAAGTTGTTCAGCCGCTCCCCCAGGCCAACGCTGCGCAGGGTCTCGGCGGGGTCCAGCGGGTCGCGGCAGATCTCGCTGGCCAGCTCCACATTTTCCAGGGCGGTGAGGTTCTGCACCAGGTTGTAGAACTGGAACACGAACCCGACGTCATACCGGCGGTAGGTGGTCAGCTCCTTGTCCGTAAAGCGGCTGATGTTCCGTCCGTCCAGCCAGACGCTGCCCTCATCGCAGCTGTCCATGCCGCCCAGGATGTTCAGCAGGGTGGTCTTGCCGGCGCCGGAAGGGCCGACGATGATGCAGAATTCCCCTTTGTCTACATAAAAGTTAAGATGATCGGCAGCGGCGATCTTGACGCTGCCCGTTTGATAATATTTGGAGACCTCTTCAAATTCTACAAAGTGCTCCATAGTGTCGCCTCCTTGCATGGGGTCGCCTCCGGCGGACCATGCCCCCGGCAAAACCGGGCAATGGGGCGGAGAGCGGGATGATAGAATGGTTTCATACCATACTAACTATAACATAAAATGACAAGGTTTGCAGACGGCAGTAACTGAATTTTCAAAAAATTAACAATGGTTTACAACCGTGCAATAAATAGGGGCGGCGCTTGTGCCCAAAGCAGACGGCGGGGGAGAGACTGGGGCGGGGTGAGGGTTGAAAATCAACCGGCGGCGCCAAACTTAGCTGTATTTTTGTCTTTGTTGTGGTATAATCCTATATTGGGCAATCATATCTGAAAAGGGGAGATGACATGAAAAGGAGAACAGCGCTGCCGGATCTGCTGCTGTTGTCCGGGACGTTGTTTGCAGCCTTTGTGCTGGTGGCGACCATCCAGCGGATCACAGGGCGGCTGGACGGCGTTGCGTCCATGGTGTTTCTGCTGGGGGCTTTTTTGGTGTCTCTGTACACAGAGGGGTACTTCTGGGGGGTGGCATCCAGCCTGCTGGGGGTGCTGGCGGTAAACTTTGCGTTCCGCTCCCCCTATCTGGAGCTGAACTTTACCGTGCCGGAAAACCTGTTTTCCGGCGTGGTGATGCTGTTTGTTTCGGTGATGACCAGCACACTGACGACCCGGATCAAGCGCCAGGAAGCACTGCGGGCCGAGACGGAAAAGGAGACCATGCGGGCCAATCTGCTGCGGGCGGTGTCCCATGATCTGCGCACGCCGCTTACCTCCATCTATGGGGCCTGCTCCACCGTAATGGAGAGCTACGACTCGCTGGATAAAAGCCAGAAGCTGAAGCTGCTGGGGGAAGCCTGCGCCGATGCGCAATGGCTGAACCAGATGGTAGAAAACCTGTTGTCCATTACCCGCATCGGGGGAGAGGGCCCGGCGGTGCAGAAAACGCCCACCGTGCTGGAGGAACTGGTGGATACGGTGGTGCTCAAGTTCCGCAAGCACTGCCCGGGGCAGGCAGTGGAGGTGCAGATCCCGGAGGATTTTATTGTGATCCCTATGGACTCCATGCTGATGGAACAGGTGCTGACCAATCTTTTGGAAAATGCGGTCTACCATGCAAAGGGGATGACCCGGCTGATCCTGCGGGTCACAGCAGAAGGGGAGAAGGCTGTTTTTGCGGTGGAGGACGATGGCTGCGGCATCCCCAAAGACAAGCTGCGGAACCTGTTTACCGGCACAGCTGCCAGCAGCTCCGCCGACAGCAGCCGCCACGGCATGGGCATTGGTCTGTCGCTGTGCGCCGCTATCGTCAAAGCCCATGGCGGCGAGATCTGGGCCGAGAGCAAGCCCGGGCAGGGGACGAAGATCTGCTTCTGGCTTTTGACCGACATCAATCAAACAGAGGAAATGCAAGATGAGCAATAACAAGTTCAAGATCCTGGTGGTGGAGGACGAAAGCAACATCAGCAGCTTTATCGAGACGCTGCTGGAGACCAGCGGTTACCATGCGCTGGTGGCTCATACCTGCGCCATGGGGCTGACCCTGTTTGCCTCCCACACGCCGGATCTGGTGATCCTGGACCTGGGACTGCCGGATCGGGATGGACAGGAGATGATCCGTCAGGTGCGCAAAAAGACCCTGACACCCATCATCGTGCTGTCTGCCCGCACCACCGAGCAGGATAAGATCCAGGCGCTGGATCTGGGAGCCAACGATTACATTACCAAACCCTTTGGCACCGGGGAGCTGATGGCCCGGGTCCGGGCGGCGCTGCGCAGCGGCCACAGAGGCTGGGGAACGGCACCGGGGGGCGTGTTCCGCGCCCAAGGACTGGAGATCAACCACGAGCGGCGCAAGGTATTTGTGGACGGGCAGGAGATCAAACTGACCCAGACAGAGTACAACATTGTTTCCTTTTTGTCCGAACATGCAGGCCGGGTGATGACCTATGCCGCCATTGTTCGGGCTATCTGGGGCGATATGGACTGCGGCAGCACCAAAAAACTGCAGGTCAATATGGCCAATATCCGTAAAAAACTGGGCAGCCGGCCCGGCAGCAACACGTACATCTTAAATGAACTGGGGGTCGGTTACCGCATGGTGGACGAGGACCCCGGCACAGAAGAACAGGAGACGACATGATTTTTGCACTGGTAGTATTTGCCGCCACCTATGTGGCGATGCTGGCCTGGCCGGAGCGACGCCCCTTGGCAGCGCTGACGGGAGCGGCTATTTTTGTGGTGATGGGACAGATGGGCGTCTATCAGCTTTCGCTGGGGCAGGCACTGGCCGCTGTGGACTTCAACGTGCTGCTGATGATCGCCGGCACGATGGGCACGGTGTCGCTGTTTATTGAGAGCAAGATGCCCCTGCGCCTGGCGGAACAGCTGATCCGTCATGTGCCGGATGTGCGGGGCGCAGTGACCGTGCTGGCGCTGTTTGCCGGCGTGATCAGCGCTTTTGTGGACAACGTGGCTACGGTGCTGATGATCGCACCGGTGGGCCTGGCCATTGCCCGGCGACTGTCCATCTCGCCGGTGCCGGTGCTGATCGCCATTGCGGTTTCCTCCAACCTGCAGGGCGCCGCCACCATGGTGGGTGATACCACCAGTATGCTGCTGGGCGGTTTTGCGGAGATGAACTTCTTCGACTTTTTCTGGATGGAAGGCCGTCCGGGCATCTTCTGGGGCGTGGAACTGGGCGCACTGGTATCTCTGGGGGTGCTGTGGGTCCTGTTCCGCAAGGATCGCCAGCCGGTACACGCCGAAGGGGACACCAAAGTAGAGGACGATGTGCCCACGGCGCTGATGATCCTGACGGTGGGCTTTTTGATCATTGCTTCGTTTTTGCCGCAGCCGGAAGGCGGCATCTGGCTGACCCTGTATGAGCTGCGCAGCGGCCTGATCTGCTCGGCAGTGTGTTTGTTTGGCGTGGTGCGCAGCTGTGTGCGCAGCCATTCGGTCAAGCCGGTGGGGCAGATGTTCCGTGCGCTGGATTGGGACACCCTGGCTCTGCTGTTTGGTCTGTTCATCCTGATCGAGGGCATCCGTACAGCCGGTGTCATCGATGCGATGGCCGGGCTGTTTTATAAGGTGGCAGGACAGCAGCCGTTCCTGCTGTATACGCTGCTGGTATTTGTATCGGTGCTGGCATCGGCGTTTGTGGATAATATCCCCTATGTGGCTACGATGCTGCCGGTGGTGCAGAGCATTACGGCGCAGATGGGCGGTATGCCCCCGTATGTGTTCTACTTCGGCCTGCTGACCGGTGCGACGCTGGGCGGAAACCTGACCCCCATCGGCGCTTCGGCCAACATTACCGCCATTGGAATGCTGCGCAAACAGGGGGAGAAGGTGACCACCGGCGACTTCCTCCGCATCGGTGTGCCCTTTACGCTGGCTGCCGTGCTCAGCGGGTATGTCTACCTCTGGCTGGTCTGGGGCGTGTGACCCGCTTGCCGGGGGGTCTTTTGAGGGCTGAACCCCTGACAAAAAGGGAAACGTTCGTTCTTGCCAGGTAACAGCAGGGGCAAACTTCCTGAGTGAACCGAAGAACCTTATAACAAAAAAGAAAACTCCCCGGAAGAAGTCTCCTTCCGGGGAGTTTTGCTGTGTATTAGGATGGTGTGAGATATCAGGCGTCCGACCGGGAGAAGGCGTTCTTCATCTGGCTGCTCAGTTCAAACAGCACCTTATCCAGTGTTTCGGAGGCTTTTTTGCGCAGCAGGTCTGCGACAGCTTGGTTGGCCTCCTGCCGCAGGGCGGTGCGGGCGGCGGGGTCCGGCTGAGCCAGCAGCTGTGCGTCAAAACGGTTCAGGACAGCACGGCTCTGGGCCAGCACTGCATTTTCGTACCGCTCGATGTGGATGGCAGACTGGGCATACGAAGCATCGGCCATGGCGGCGATCATCCGGCTGACCCAGTAGAAACTGTCGGTGGAGACCTCTCCGGTGGTACAGGACAGATAGTCCGGTGTGGTATCTACATTGGGGTAGAAGGGGGCCATGGTATTGAAAGCGTTGGAGGCAAAAGACACCCATTCCACCGCACTGCTGTCTGCGGGGAAGCCCGGCCGCAGCTGCAGCAGAGCCATCAGGTCGGTGCGGTTGACCCCGATGGGCCGGAAAATACCCTTTTGGTTGGGGTCGGCGCTGCGGGCATAGGGGTCGTAGGGGGTTCCCTGGTAGTGGGAGGAGAGCAGGTACTTGATCTCCTCCGGCGTGATCTTCTTTTCCGGCACCATGCACCAGGGCAGATCGTCCGAGCGGGGGGTGTAGTCGGCGTTGGGGCCATCCCATACCTGGGTGCGGGGGTTCAGATGACGCAGCATGAACCAAGCCCGCGGGGTGTTGTAGACATGGTCGGCATCGTCGTGGCTGCCAAAGGCGGCACGGGGGTCAAATACACCATCCATGGAAAGATCCAGATGGTTGTCGGCAATAAACTGGCGCAGGTCGGCAGAGCACAGATGCTCCCGCCGTGCGCCAAAAGCATCCTGCAGGTCAAAGGAATCCAGTCCGAACTGGTTGGGCATCACAACATAGGCGTCGTCCGGCACCCGGCGGGCGATCCAGTGATGGCCGCCGATGGTCTCCAGCCACCAGATCTCGTTTACGTCCTGGAAGGCGATGCCGTTCTTTTCATAGGTGCCGTACTGCTCCAGCAGGCTGCCCAGGCGGGCCACACCCTCCCGGGCCGAGCGGATGTAGGGCAGCACCAGGCGGACGATGTCCTCTTCCCCGATGCCGCCGGGGACCATGGGGTCTGCCCCCAGCACCCGGGGGTTGGAGGTGATGGTCTCGGTAGCGGTCATGCCGACATTGGCTTCATTGACGCCGGAGGCTGCCCAGATCCCCTCGCCCTCTATGGCATTGGGCAGGATGGAGCAGCGCAGCGCCGCAGCCGGCAGAGGGATCTCCACATGAGAGATCACCGACCGGTAGACCGGGGACTGTTCGTCCGGGTGCAGGATGGTGAATTTTTTGGGCATAAAATGTCCTGCGCCGGAGTCATCGTTGCGGGCAATCATGGTCGAGCCATCGTAGCTGGCCTTTTTGCCCACCAAAATCGTTGTACAAGGCATGGAAAAGACCTCCTCTTCTTTTTAGCCCCGGTGGTATGGACCAGGGCGGCAGACATCTTTCCTTGATTGTAGCACGCAGGCTGTGGCAGCTCAAGAGGAAAAACGCGGCCGGGCAGTCCCACATATATAAGGAAAAGGAAAACAGGATTGCATTTCGGTGCGCAGATGATATGATTAAAGGGAGAGAACACAAGAAACGGGACTGGGCAAATGGGGCGGATGCGGCAAAGCCACAGCCCCTGCGCCCCGTGCAGGAGGGGGAAACGAAATGATCTATACCGTAACGTTCAACCCGGCGATTGATTATGTGGTGCAGCTGGACAGCCCGCTGGAGATCGGCGGGGTCAACCGGGCCAGCGCCGAACACTGCGTGCTGGGAGGCAAAGGCATCAATGTTTCGGGGGTACTGACAGAACTGGGCTGCGGGAATGTGGCGCTGGGTTTTGTGGCGGGGGAGACCGGGGCCTGGCTGGAGCGGGGTCTGGCTGCCCGGGGGCAGCAGACCGACTTTATCCGGCTGGACAGCGGGATGACCCGCATCAATGTAAAGATCAAGGGCGCAGAGGAGACCGAACTCAACGGCGCAGGCCCGCAGATCACCCCCGAGGCGATGGAACAGCTGTACCGGAAGCTGGATGCCCTTCTGCCGGGGGATGTC